>PJUL01000070.1_pt1 | contig 139033 bp, 134 predicted proteins | sample 1512221 | NCBI WGS metagenome assembly PJUL01 (sample SAMN08177667, study PRJNA422409) | Feces metagenome, whole genome shotgun sequencing project.
AAAACGTAGCGAGCGAAGGTCAGGCAAGGCAAAAACAGGCGAAGAAGCGCAGTTTACGCGTTGTAAATGAGCATTCTGAGCCTGTTTTTAACGCAGCATGGCCGAGCGCAGTAGTTTTCACACGGTCTGAACAGCGGGGCTCTTGGTTTAACGCATTTCGGTCAGTGCCAGCTTCACACCGATCCCCACCAGCACTGCGCCCATCATGCGATCGAACCAATGCCCCATGCGGGCGAAACCGGCACGCACGCGTTGCTGGCTGAACAGCCAGGCCACCAGGCAGAACCAGAACGCCGTGGCCAACGCCAGGTAGATGCCGTACCCCGCCTGCACGGGCACCGGGGTATGTGGGTTGATCACCACGGTGAACAAGGAAAGGAAAAACAGCGTCGCCTTGGGGTTGAGCCCATTGGTGATGAACCCGGTGACGAACGCACCACGGCCGCTGCGCTCGCCTGTCGCCAGGCTCAGCTCGGCACTGGCCGGATCGGCCGGACGCGCACGCAGCGCCTTGAAGCCGATATACAGCAGATAAGCTGCAGCCAGCCATTTCAGTGCGTTGAACAGGACGATGGACTGCGACACGATCAAGCCGATGCCGAGCAATGAATAGGTCACATGCACCAGAATGCCGGTACCCACTCCGAAAGCGGTGAACAGCCCCGCGCGGCGACCGTAGCCGACGCTCTCACGCACGACGATGGCGAAATCCGGCCCGGGACTGGCCACTGCCAGCAGGTGAATCAGGGCAACGGTGAGGAATTCACTCCAGTACATGGCGGCTCCGCATCGACAGTGAAGGTCTGGTAGGCTCGCCAATCTACTCCTGCGCCCCCTCTGCGAAAAGGTACAGCTGATGAGCAATAGTCCACACGCCGTGTTTCTCGATCACGCCTCTCTCGACCTGGGTGATCTCGACATGCAGCCGCTGCATCAGGCGTTCGCCGAGCTGACCCTGCACGCGCATACGCGTCCGGATCAGGTCGCCGACCGCCTGCAAGGCGCACAGGTCGCCATCAGCAACAAGGTGCCGCTGGATGCCGCGACTTTCGCCGCCTGCCCCGACTTGAAACTGGTGCTGGTGACCGCCACCGGCACCAACAATATCGACCTGAAAGCCGCCAGCGCACAGGGTGTGACCGTCTGCAACTGTCAGGGCTACGGCACACCGTCCGTGGCGCAGCACACCTTGATGTTGCTGTTGGCACTGGCCACGCGCCTACCTGACTATCAGCGCGACATTGCTGCGGGTCGTTGGCAGCAGGCCAGCCAGTTCTGCCTCCTCGATCACCCCATCGTAGAGCTCGAAGGCAAAACCCTGGGCATGCTCGGCCATGGCGAACTGGGTGGCGCCGTCGCACGCCTGGCTGAAGCCTTCGGCATGCGCGTGCTGCTCGGCCAACTGCCTGGCCGCCCCGCGCGCGCTGACCGCCTGCCGCTGCATGAACTGTTGCCACAGGTCGATGCACTGACCCTGCACTGCCCGCTCAATGAACAGACGCGCAACCTGATTGGCGCCGCTGAGCTGGCGCTGATGAAACCGCGTGCCTTTTTGATCAACACCGCACGTGGCGGGCTGGTCGACGAGCAGGCGCTGGCTGACGCCTTGCGCAGCGGCCACCTGGGCGGAGCCGCCACCGATGTATTGCTGCAGGAACCACCGAAGGACGGCAACCCGCTGTTGGCGGCAGACATTCCACGCCTGATCGTCACCCCGCACAGTGCCTGGGGTAGCCAGGAAGCGCGTCAGCGTATCGTCGGCCAGGTAGTGGAAAACGCTGCCGGGTTCTTCGCCGGTGCACCGCTGCGAGTCGTCGGGTAAGCTGCGCAGCTTTTTCAGGCAGGTACCACCATGGATGCGCGAAGCGAAGTTCTCCTGCGTCAGGCCGAGCTGTTCGATGGCGCACTATTGCTGGCCGGCTTGCCAGCCGATGACCTGCTCGGCGCACTGCCGCAGGCGCAAGGCTGGAACTGGCATGCAGGCGATCAGGCGCTACTCGCTACGCGCTTTGCCGGTCGTAGCCAGTTCGATACACGCATGCCGGACGGCGATTACCGCGCCGCGGTGCTGTTCCTGCCCAAGTCACGCGAGCTGACCGATTACCTGCTGCAAACCCTGGCCTCTCGCCTGCTGGCCGGCAAACCGCTGTATCTGGTCGGCGAAAAACGCGGCGGCATCGAGCGCGCAGCAAAACAGCTGGCTGCCTATGGCAAGCCACGCAAGCTCGATAGTGCACGGCATTGCCAACTCTGGTGCGTCGAAGTGGAACAGGCGCCGCCCGTGCCCGATCTGCATGCCCTGGCCCAGACTTATTCGCTGCAGCTGGCCGATGGGGAGTTGGAGATCGTCACCCTGCCAGGTGTGTTCGCCCATGGCCGCCTGGATCGCGGCAGCGCACTGCTGCTGGAACACCTGGACGGTCTGCCACGCGGCCACCTGCTCGACTTTGGCTGTGGCGCCGGCGTGCTTGGCGCTGCGCTCAAACGACGTTATCCAGACAGCGAAGTGAGCCTGTTGGATGTCGACGCCTTCGCCCTGGAAAGCAGCCGCCTGACCCTCGCTCGCAATGGCCTATCGGCCAACCTGATCGCAGGCACAGGGATCGAATCGGCGCCAGAGGGACTGAACGCCATTGTCAGCAACCCGCCGTTCCATCAGGGCGTGCACACCGACTACCACGCCAGCGAGAACCTGCTGACCCAATCAGCACGCCATCTGGTCAAAGGTGGCGAGCTGCGTCTGGTGGCCAACAGTTTCCTCAAATACCCGCCGCTGATCGAGCGCCACCTCGGCCCCTGCCGAGCATTGGCCGAAGCCGATGGTTTTCGCATCTACAGTGCACGCCGCTGAATTGGGGTTGATCCCAGCGCAACGCTTGGGCACAATTGCGCCCGTCCTAGGGGAGTAGTCTCCCGCGAGCGCACTGCTCGCCCGGTATGCGTCAACACACTTGCTCCGCAGAGCATGGCGCATGCGACCCAAGGCCTACTTAGAGAGGCCTGCGGTTTGACAAGACCTATGACACGTACAACCTCACCCGGGGCGGGAAGGTAGTTCGTGTCATAAGCCGTGTTGACCCGCCCCTTTAGGAAACCTGATGCTGGAATCCCTGTTCGTCCCCACCTTCATCGTGGCCCTCGCCGAAATCGGCGACAAAACCCAATTACTCGCTCTACTGCTGGCCGCCCGTTTTCGCCGGCCCTGGCCGATCATCTGGGGCATTGTCGTCGCCACCCTGGCCAACCACTTCGCGGCAGGCGCCATTGGCAACTGGGTTGCCGGCTTCTTCTCACCAGCCACACTGAGCTGGATTCTCGCGGCCAGCTTCGTCGCCGTGGCAGCCTGGACACTGGTTCCGGACAAGCTGGACGACGATGAAGAGTCTGGCCTGAAAAAGTACGGCCCCTTCCTCACCACCCTGATCGCCTTCTTCCTCGCCGAGATGGGCGACAAGACCCAGGTCGCCACCGTCATGCTGGCTGCGCAGTACCCACACTTCGTTCTGGTGGTGATCGGCACCACGCTGGGCATGCTGCTGGCCAACGTACCGGTGGTACTGGCGGGTAACTTCGCCGCCGATCGCCTGCCATTGACCTTGATCCGCCGTCTGGCGGCCTGCGCCTTCGCCGCCTTGGCGGTGTACGCCGGCTACCAGGCGATGAAACTGAGCGGCTTGATCTGACGTAGCGCTGACGCCAACCGTCTGGCATTTCGGCCAATCCCAGCCCCCTCCTGCCTGCTGCTAAAGTGCGCGCCATGTCACGCAGTTCAAGCCCGCAGTCAGGAGGGCACGATGTCGCTGGATGATCGCAAGAGGGTGGTGTGCCAGCACATCGACCTGGCATGGAACAAAGGCCGGCTGGCACTGGCCGAGCAATTGCACAGCCGTGATTTTCTCTACAAGAGTTCCTTCATCGACCACCCGATAGACAGCTCCGGCTTTACCCAGATGGTGCAGGACATCCGTCATGCGATGCCGGATCTGCAGGTCGTGATCGAGGAATGCATCGCCGAAGGCTACAAGGTGGTGACCTGGAGTACCTTGATCGGCACCATTCAGAAACCCGCGCTGGGTTACCCGCCCAGCGACAAGGTGCTGAGTATTTCAGCGATGGCTTTCTGGACGCTGAACCCGGGCAACGAGATCCAGGAGATCTGCACCATGTTCGACATGGAAAGCTTCCGCTCTCAGCTCGGTCTGAATACTCGCCCCTTCGCCGAAAAAGCCCTGCCCTGAAACGTCAACGGCGCGCCGTGAACATCACGCCGCGCCGTTTTCATGCCCTCGAACTCAACGCCCGGCCTTGGCTTGCTCGTACAACGGCATCACCTTGGGAATGGCCGCCTGCAGCGAGGCGATGCGGCTGCTGGATGACGGGTGCGTACTCATGAACTCGGGGGGAGCGCCACCACCAGCCGCCTCCATTTTCTGCCACAGGCTGATGGCCGCATTCGGGTTGTAGCCTGCGCGGGCAGCCAGCTCCAGGCCGATCAGATCGGCCTCATTCTCGTTACCACGGCTGTTGGGGTACGTCAGGCTGTACTGCACCAAGGTGTCGGCCAATGCCATGCCGCTTTCGCCCAGACCGAGCAACGCGCCGGCTCCCTGCTTGGCGACCTGAATGCCATAGGCCTTGGACATCGCCTCACGGCTGTGCTCACGCAGGGCATGCGCCATTTCATGGCCCATGATCGCGGCGATTTCATCGTCGGTCAGTTTCAGCTGCTCGATGATGCCGCTGTAGAAGATGATCTTGCCGCCCGGGCCGCAATTGGCATTTAGCTCCGGGCTCTTGATCAGGTTGACCTCCCACTGCCAGTTGGCGGCATCCGGGCGAAAACGCGGCGCCTGCGGGATCAGGCGACCGGCGATGGTCTGCAGACGCTTGGCGTTGGCGCTGGTCTTGTCCAGCGCACCCTTGCTCGACGCTTCACTCAGGGTCTGCTGATAGGACTGCGCATACATCTGATTGACTTCTTCGGCTGACAGCATGCTGAACATGTACTGTTTGCGCTCAACGCCAACCGCGCCACCACTGGTGGTGTTGACTGCCTGACAACCGCTCAGCAGCAGCGCCGCAGCCAGGCTACTCAGATAAAGAATCTTGCTCATCGAGCCATCTCCTTGAATCGGACGCCCTATGCTAGGCCGCCCCCGCAACACGAGCAACAGCGCCACTTGCGCGATGGCTGTGCGCCATCTTTGCTGAATACGACACCAGCCTGCTCGTTAGCACCACCCCATTAAGGTTTTACCCTGTCACTGCCGATATCCCGTGACAGGCCATTCTGCGCCCGGGAGCTCCCATGAAGTTCAAATCGATCCAGTTTTCCGTCGCTTTCCTAGCTGGAGCCAGTGTGCTGGCGGTGGTCGTGGCCTTGGTGCTCTACGCGCTGTTCGCCAGTGGGCGAACCCAGGCACTGGTTCAGGAGCGAACCCAGGGACTGCTCGAACAGGTTATCGAACAGCGTCTGTCTGCATTGGCTCAGGCACAAGTCAGTGAAATCCAGCGAGAACTGGAAGCACCCCTCCAGATCACCGCCGACCTCGCGCGGGTCAACGCCATGCTCGGTATGACCGACACCAATGGCAGCCCGCTGCTCAGTACCAGCCGCGAAGAACTGGCCAACCTGGTGCACGAAACCACGGCGCAGAACCCCAAGCTGCTCGGCAGCTACATCGGCTGGGAACCGAATGCATTCGATGCCAGCGACGACATGTATGCCGGCAGCAAGGAAAACGGCTACGACGGTACTGGCCGCTTCCTTACCTGGTGGTATCGCAATGCCGACGGCAGCCTGGGCATCGACTCCATCGGCTCGACCGAAAGCGAGGAGTTGCTGCCAACCGGCGTGCGTGCAGGCGAGTACTACCTCTGCCCCAAAGAACGCAAACGCCCCTGCGTGATCGACCCGGCCCCTTACGATGTCGGCGGCAAGATGACCATGCTCGCCTCCTTCACCTCACCCATCCTGGTCAATGGCGAGTTTCACGGCATTGCCGGTGCGGATCTGGCGGTCAATTTCATCCAGGATCTGCTGGTCAAGGCCGATGCCCAGCTCTACAACGGCGCGGGCGAGATGGCCCTGATCGCCAGCAATGGCCGCCTGGTCGCCTCGACCAAGACCCCGGACAAACTCGGCGAACCGGCGACGGTGCTGCTCGACGCCAACGAGGTGAGCAATCTCAGCACCTTGCAACCCGGTCAGCCGCTCTACTCCATCGACGCCAAGGACGACCCCGAGAACAGCCATATCGAGCTGTTCCTCAGCTTCAATATTGGCCAGAGCGACACCCGCTGGGTGCTGATGGTGGTCTTGCCGCTGAAGGCGGTGATGGCCGAGCTACATCAGCTGCAGGGTGACCTGGCCGCACAGCGCGACGCCGACACCCTGGGCATGACCTTGGTGGGCCTGCTGATCGCCGGTCTCGGTTTGCTGGTGATCTGGTTCGTCGGCTACGGCATCGCCCGCCCGCTGCGGCAGATGGTCGGCATGCTCGACGACATCGCCAAGGGCGACGGCGATCTCACCGTACGCCTGCAGGTCGACCGCAAGGACGAGCTGGGGCAGATCGCCCAGGGCTTCAATGCGTTCCTGGCCAAGCTGCAGTCGATGATCGCCGCCGTGGTGACCTCGGTACAGCAGGTCAGCGACTCCTCCGAGCACACCGCCGACATCGCCATCCGCACCAACCAGGGCGTGCAGAAGCAATTGGCCGAGATCGAACTGGTCGCCACAGCGGTTCATGAAATGACCGCTACCGCACAGGATGTCGCGCGCAACGCCACCCACGCCGCCGAAGCAGCCAACCACGCGGATCGCGCGGCCAATCAGGGCAAGCAGGTGGTACAGGAAACCTCGGCTGCCATCGCCGCACTGGCCAGCGAGATCGGCCGTGCCGTGGGCGTGGTGCAGAACCTGGCCAAGGACAGCGAGAACATCAACGCCATCCTCGTCGCCATCCGCGGCATCGCCGAGCAGACCAACCTGCTCGCGCTCAACGCAGCCATCGAGGCAGCCCGCGCCGGCGAGCAGGGTCGCGGCTTCGCCGTGGTCGCCGACGAGGTGCGCAACCTGGCGCAGAAGACCCAGCAGGCCACCGAAGAAATCCAGAGCATGATCCAGCAGTTGCAGCAGGGCACGCGCGAAGTGGTCAAGGTGATGGAGCAGAGCCAGAACAAGACCGACGACAGCGTGGAGCACGCCAATCAGGCCGCTCAATCGCTGGAATCCATCACTCAGGCCGTGTCGGTGATCAACGACATGAACACCCAGATCGCCAGCGCAGCCGAGGAACAGAGCGCAGTAGCCGAGGACATCAACCGCAACGTCACCAATATCGGCCAGGTCGCCAACGAGGTGGCCAGTGGTGCCGACGAGGCCAGCCAGGCCAGCGCTCAGCTGACCAAACTGGCCGAGCAGCAACGCCGCCTGATCAATCAGTTCAAGGTGTAAGGGACTTCACCAGGTAGGGTGCGCCGCGCGCACCGGTTCTAGGCCAACCGCAGGGTGCACAGCCTGGACGACGCCCTCAACACCCTGCGCAGGCTCAAGCCGGAGTCAGGCACTCCGGCGCATCCAGCTTCGGGTCGTTGACCAATGTCGCCAGGGCGCGCTCACGCAGCGCGCCCTGTGGCTTGGCCAGCAACGCGGCCAACTGCTCGGGAGGCGTATCGTTGCTTAGCCACAACGCCTGCTCATGCTCATCGAGAATCAACGGACGGCGCAGCGTGGCGGCTTCCTGGGTGATCAACGCCACACTCAGGTATTCATGCCCGGAGACCGGATAAATCTCCCACAGCGCCGCGAAATACATCAGCGAATCGCCGGTGGTCATCCAGTACGGCCGCTTGCGTGTGGCACCGCGCCATTCGTAGAAACCGTTGGCCGGCAACAACGCACGCCGCAAACGATAAGGCTCGCGAAACATTGGCTGCTCGGCGAGAGTTTCAGCGCGCGCATGAGCTGGAGTCTTGGATAGATCCTTGAGCCAGGCCGGCGTCAGCCCCCAGCGTGCCGCTGCGGCCTGCGGCCCGTTCTCGCCAGCACGCAACATCAGCACCTGAGCGTTAGGCGCAAGATTCCAGTGTGGCTGCTGGCCAGCAGGGAAGCCGGGCAACGCGGCAAAAGCGGGCGACCAGCGAAACAGGGCATAACGTCCACACATGAAACGACTCGACAGGCAGGGGGCGCGTCAGCAGAGCAACACACCCTGGAAAGACTCCGGCTCATCACCGGTCACAGGTTGCGCGGCATTGTACTCAGCGATCAGCGTGCGTGCCCGTTCGGCATCTACATCGCCAACCACCAACCCGAGCAGACCGCACGCCGGCAACTCCCCCATCGCCCCGATAAGGTGCTGGCCGAGCAGATGTGCCTCGACGCCTTCGCTGGCCAGCATATCCACCAGCAGTTGCCCTTCCAGCAGGTTTTCCGGCTCGTAGATTCGCTGCATCAGTCGTTTTCCCCTCGTACGTCCAGCTGCCACTCGACGCCGTCAGTACGCAATTCGAACTGAATCGGTCGACAGCACACCGGGCAGTCCTCGATATAGGACTGATCACCGCCCGACAGATCGAGCAGTGCCTCGGCCGGTTCGCCGCAATAAGGGCAATGATACGACTCGCTTTCCAGCATCGCGGCCTCCTTGTGACTTGGCGTTATAATCGCCGGTCTATTGCTGACCCTGTTACCCAACCTTAGCCGTTTCACAACAAGAGAGCATGATGGGCGCATTCGATGCCATCCGACCCTATGCCGACGCAGAAGTGCGCCCAGTACTGGCGCGCCTGCTCGCCGACCCGGCGTTTCTCGGCACCCTCACCCGTTTCCGCTTTCCACGGCTTGCCGGGCCCTTGGGCTGGCTGCTCAAGCCGCTGATCGCCGCGCGGCTGCGCAGCGAATTCGCCAGCATCGACTCGGTCGCCGGCCTGCAGCAGAAGATCGAGCCTTACATCGATCGCACCATCGAACACGCCAGCGACGGCATCAGCTACTCCGGACTGGAGCACCTGCAGCCGGGCAAAGCCTATCTGTACCTGGCCAATCACCGCGACATCGTCATGGATCCGGCCTTCGTCAACTATGCCGTCTACCATGCCGGCCTGCAGACGCCGCGTATCGCCATCGGCGACAACCTGCTGCAGCGCCCCTTCGTCAGCGACCTGATGCGTCTGAACAAGAGCTTCATCGTGCACCGCTCGATCAGCGGACGCCGGGAAAAACTCGCGGCGTATCAACTGCTCTCGGCCTATATCAGCCATTCGATCCGCGAAGATGGCGAATCGATCTGGATCGCTCAGGCCGAAGGCCGGGCCAAGGACGGCGACGACCGCACCGATTCGGCCATCCTCAAGATGTTCCACATGAGCCGCAAGGACGAGCCGTTCGCCGAGGTAATCGACTCGCTCAACCTGATCCCGGTCTCGATCAGCTACGAATACGACCCCTGTGACCAGGCCAAAGCCCGCGAACTGAGCGTGCGCGCCGCCACCGGCAGCTACACCAAGGCACCAGGCGAGGACGACGCCAGCATCGCCCTGGGCATCACCGGCTACAAAGGGCGCGTGCACCTGCATTTCGGCCCACCGGTGGCCGGCCTGGAAGACACCAAGCAGCTTGCCCTGGAGATGGATCGCCATATCCTCGGCCAGTACCGCCTGTTCCCGGTGCACTACCTGGCCTATGCCATGTGGGAAGGACGCGAAGCCGATCTCGGCGTACCAGCAGCCTCCGAGCTGTTCGCCGCTGCCGAACTGAGCAAGGCCGAAGCTGAGTGGCGCAAGCGTCTGGCCGCCTGCAGTGCCGAGCAGAAGCCCTACCTGATCCTGCAGTACGCCAACCCGGTACGAAACCAGTACCGAATCAAGGCGGGCCTGCCGCTCTGAGGGCGGAGAAACAAACGAAAACGGCAGCCCAATGGCTGCCGTTTTCGTTTAGCGCATGGCCGTTACAAACGGGTGCTGAACCAGGACAGCACCAGCGCCGCACTCAGGCAGACCGCACCAAAGCGATAAAAGAAACGGTTGATGCGCAGCGTGCGCTCGTCAAACAGCTGAACTTCGTCGAGGCCATCCAGCTCGCCCTGGGCCAGCACCCGAGCCTGCACACGTTGCTCACGCAAACGCGTCATCAGGCACAACCAACCACCGGCCACAGCGAAGAACAGCGCCAGAGCATTCACTACCACGCCTGGATGGGCGAGCAGCAGCGACCACAATACCTGCAGCGACATACAACACCTCGAGATCAGCATGGTGCAGGGCTGACGACACCGCACCAGAATGGGGATTACGGCTGAAAAAACACCTTGTTCAGCCCTCCAAAGTCGCCGCGCAGTGTACTGAAATCACGCTTTTATAAGGTTCGTTTCCGACGAACGCGGTTCGCTATCCCGAAATCTTCTGAAAACTGTCATGTGCCTGGCCTAAGGTTTGTATCTCTCAGAGTGACCCAACAGTCACGACTGTTACTGGAGCCTCAACCCTCATGTCCTCGGAGGACTTGCCATGCTTAACCCTCAACCGCTGGATCGCGATTACCTGATCGACTCGCTGGATGAAGTGGACGCCGTGGTCGACGAACTTTCCTTCAATGTGCAGGATCAGCACTGGCTGGTTTACTGCGCCCTGGGCGGGCATGAGCACTATGACCTGCCGGATATCGACAACCGTACCGGCATGAGCCTCCCAGAACTCTACGAGCAGGCCGCCTGAGTACCTCCAACAACGAAAACGCCCCGAATTATTCGGGGCGTTTTCGTTTCACCAGCGCTAGTCGAGCGTTGGCGATCAGCCGCGAGCAGCCTTGATCACGTCGATATAGGGCTCGGCGTTGCGCTGATCCTGAATCAGCGCAACGAAATCATTGCCCTGGGCATCGACAGCTGACAGGTCGTAACCGGCCGCGACGAAGAAGCCGACGAAGCGCTCGAAGTCATCCACACGCAGACCACGATAGGCCTTGACCAGCTTGTGCAGCGAAGGCGGCGTGGCATCGGCCGGCTCCACCGTGAGAAACAGCTTGATGGAGTCTTCGCTGATTTCTTCGCCAATCACCTGCTTCTTGTCTTTACGCATCGCCCGCTCCCGCCAAGCATTACAGAGGGCCGGCAGTGTAGCGCCGTCACAAGCGCGGCTCAACGCGCAGCAGAGCACGCTATCACGCAGCGAAAGTGCACGACAGCCGACCTAGGTCAAACCGCGAGACGTTCCGCGCGCCCTATAATGCGCCGAGCCGCTAGGGTCTGTTGACGTTTCGGCGCAAGCCGCGTTGCTGCGAGAAATGGCTCCCGGTTAGGCGCAGGACGCCGGTAATGATCCGAGTCCTGCAACAACAGCGGGAGTCATTTCCCGCGCAGCCTGAAGGGCCGGGCCAGTTTTAGCGCGAAACGTCAACAGCCCCTAGGGAGCCAGCATGTCACGTCAATCGCTGCCGCTGTTCACCGCCTGGCGCCAGACCCTGCGCGCCGGATACTCCTGGAAAGCCCTGCGTGGCGACCTCAGCGCCGGGCTGACGGTCGGTATCATCGCCATCCCGCTGGCCATGGCACTGGCCATCGCCGTCGGCGTGGCGCCGCAACATGGCCTGTACACGGTGCTGATCGCCGCCCCGCTGATCGCCCTGTGCGGAGGCTCGCGCTTCAACATTTCTGGCCCCACCGCCGCTTTCGTGGTGATCCTCCTGCCGATCACCCAGCAGTACGGCCTGGGTGGCCTGCTGCTGTGCACACTGATGGCGGGGGTGATTCTGATCGTCCTCGGTCTGTTACGCGCCGGGCGGCTGATCGAGTTCGTGCCCTACCCGGTCACGCTGGGTTTTACCGCCGGCATCGGTATCGTCATCGCCATCCTGCAGATCAAGGATCTGCTCGGCCTGGAGCTGGCCGCCACGCCACAGCATTTTCTCGACAAACTGGCCCTGCTTTCCGATGCACTGCCAAGCCTGCAGCTCGGCGATACGCTGGTCGCTGCCTGCAGCCTCGCGACGCTGCTGATCTGGCCGCGACTGGTGCCCAAGGTGCCCGCTCATCTGGTGGCACTGGCCGTAGGTGCACTGCTGGCGCTCGGGCTGGAGCGCCTTGGATTGCCCGTCGCAACGCTGGGCGAGCGCTTCAGCTACACCCTCGATGGCATCGAATACCCCGGCATTCCACCGTTCCTACCGGATCTGGCGTTGCCCTGGACATTGCCAGGCCCCGATGGCCAACCGCTTGTGTTGTCGTTCGAACTGATCCGCCAGTTGCTCGCCCCCGCCTTCGCCATCGCCATGCTGGGCGCCATCGAGTCACTGCTCTGCGCCGTGGTCGCCGATGGCATGACCGGCAGCAAACATGACCCGAACGCCGAACTGATCGGCCAGGGCCTGGGCAACCTCGCTGCGCCATTCTTCGGCGGCATTACCGCCACCGCGGCGATCGCGCGCAGCGCCGCCAACGTGCGCGCCGGCGCATTCTCGCCGCTGGCCGCGATCATTCACGCCGGCGTGGTACTGGCCGCCATCCTGCTGCTGGCGCCGCTGTTCAGCTACCTGCCGATGGCCGCCCTCGCCGCCCTGTTGCTGATGGTGGCGTGGAACATGAGCGAGGCACGCCACGTCGTGCACACCCTGCGCATTGCCCCACGCGGTGACGTGCTGGTATTGCTGACCTGCCTGGTACTGACGGTGCTGTTCGACATGGTGCTGGCCGTCGGCGTCGGCCTGCTACTGGCAGCCGGCCTGTTCATCAAGCGCATGAGCGAACTGACCGACACAGCAGCGCCAAGCCGGCGCCAGCGTCTGGTTCTGCAGGACTTGCCGGAGCAGGTGCTGGTCTACGTGATACGCGGGCCGCTGTTCTTCGGCGCTGCGGAGAAGGCATTGAGCGTGCTGCGCCGCTTCAGCCCGGAGGTGAAAGTGGTGATCGTCGACATCAGCGCCGTGCCGCTGCTGGACATGACCGCCATCGCGGCGCTGGACAACGTACTGCGCGACTACCACAAGCAAGGCGTAGCGCTGATCCTCAGCGGTCCCAGCGCCCAGGTACGCCTGCAACTGCGCCGCGCCGGCATTCACCGCCAGCCCGGGCAACTGGCCTACGTGCATGACCTGCCGCAGGCGCGGGAGAAGGCGCTGCGCTGGCTGGATGACACCCCGCAAGAGGCGCTCCTCAAGTAGGGTGCGCCATGCGCACCGGGAGCAACGGTAGGAAGAGCTGGTGCGCACGGCGCACCCTACGGCAAGACGAAGCTGGCGTTACAGCCCCTTGACCGCGAAGATGCCGGCAGCGTTGCGCCAGTAGCCCTTGTAGTCCATGCCGTAACCGAAGATGTAGCGGTCGATGCACTGCAGGCCGACGTAGTCCGCTTTCAGATCCGGACGCGCCTTGCGCTGGTGATCCTTGTCGATCAGTACCGCGGTGTGCACCGCACGCGCACCAGCATGGCGGCAGAAGTCGATGATCGCGCCCAGGGTGTGGCCTTCGTCGAGGATGTCATCGACGATCAGAACATCGCGGTCGATGAAGGAGACTTCCGGCTTGGCCTTCCAGAACAGTTCGCCGCCACTGGTCTCGTTGCGATAGCGCGTAGCATGCAGGTAGGACGCCTCCAGCGGAAAATTCAGCTTGGTCAGGAGTTTGCCGGAGAAGATCAGACCGCCGTTCATCACGCAGAACACCACGGGGTTGCGCTCGGCCAACTCGGCGTTGATACGGCTGGCGACCTGATCGATGGCGGCCTCGACCTCGGCTTCGGTGAACAGGCAGTCGGCTTCCGCCATGACTTGGCGAATGTGCGCGAGATCGGCGGACATGGTGGCGTTCTCTCTTGATCGGGGCGTTTATGAGTGACGGCAACAGCAGAAAGCTGATCGACTCGTCAAATAAAAGCGGGCAAAGGTACAGACCCGTGCAGCACTTGCCAAGTGGCGGCTGACCGGCGTTATGCAAGCACTTCACCTCACCTCGTGACCGGCCAGTCACTCACCACTTGGCATAAGCAATGCTTTACTCTAACGCGATTTTTACCAGAGCCTGTTGGAGACCCCAGCTTATGCCCATCCGTGAGATCCGCCACCCGCTGATCCGCCACAAAATCGGCCTGATGCGCCGTGCCGACATCAGCACCAAGAACTTCCGTGAGCTGGCCCAGGAAGTGGGCGCGCTGCTGACCTACGAAGCGACCAACGACCTGCCGCTGGAGTCCTACGAGATCGACGGTTGGGCTGGCCCGGTACAGGTAGAGAAGATTGCCGGCAAGAAGATCACCGTGGTGCCGATCCTGCGCGCCGGCATCGGCATGCTCGATGGTGTGCTCAGCCTGATTCCCGGCGCCAAGGTCAGCGCCGTCGGCGTCGCGCGCAACGAGGAAACGCTGGAGGCACACACCTATCTGGAGAAGCTGGCCCTGGGTATCGACGAGCGCCTGGCGCTGATCATCGACCCGATGCTGGCCACCGGTGGCTCCATGGTCGCCACCATCGATCTGCTGAAGAAGGCCGGCTGCAAGGAAATCCGCGCCATGGTGCTGGTCGCGGCGCCTGAAGGCATCGCCGTGGTGGAGAAAGCGCACCCCGACGTGACCATCTTCACCGCCTCCATCGATCAGCGTCTGAACGAACACGGTTACATCATTCCGGGCCTGGGCGATGCCGGTGACAAGATCTTCGGCACCAAGCAGAAGGACGCCTGAGCATGAGCCAGCAGGAATTCAACGATCCGCTGTGGCGCCAGGGCATCTCCGGCGCGCAGATGCTCTTCGTGGCCTTCGGCGCCCTGGTGCTGATGCCACTGATCACCGGGATGGATCCCAACGTCGCGCTGTTTACCGCGGGTATCGGCACCCTGCTGTTCCAACTCGCCACAGGCCGCCAAGTACCGGTGTTCCTGGCATCGAGCTTTGCCTTCATCGCGCCGATCCTGGTCGCCAAGGAACAATTCGGCTTGCCAGCCGTGCTCGGCGGTATCGTCGCCTCGGGCTTCGTCTACATGATTCTGTCGGCCGTGGTGAAGCTGAAAGGCCCCAGCTTCATCGACCGCCTGCTGCCTCCGGTGGTGATCGCGCCCGTGATCATCTCCATCGGCCTGGCGCTCTCCCCGGTCGCGGTGAACATGGCCATGGGCAAGGCCGGTGACGGCAGCGTGCAACTGGTGCCCTACACCACAGCGATGATGATCTCCATGCCGGCACTGGTAACCACCTTGCTGGTCGCCGTGCTGGGCCGTGGCATCTTCCGCCTGGTTCCCATTCTCGCGGGCATCGCCGTGGGTTGTGGCCTGGCCGGGTTCTTCGGGGTTATCGACACCAGCGGCATCGCCAATGCGCCCTGGCTGGCCATGCCGGCCTTCGTCGCGCCAGAACTGCACTGGGGCGCGATTCTGTACATGGTTCCGGTCGCCCTGGCGCCAGCCATCGAGCACATCGGCGGTGTCGTGGCCATCGGCAGCGTGACGGGCAAGAACTACGTGAAGAAGCCTGGCCTGCACCGTACCCTGCTCGGTGACGGCCTGGCCAGCTCGGCGGCCGGTCTGTTTGGTGGCCCGCCCAACACCACCTATGCGGAAGTCACCGGCGCGGTGATGCTGACCAAGAGCTACAACCCGAAGATCATGACCTGGGCAGCCATGTTCGCCATTGCCCTGGCCTTCGTCGGCAAGTTCGGCGTGGCCCTGCAGAGCATTCCGGTACCGGTGATGGGCGGTATCCTCTGCCTGCTGTTCGGTTCCATTGCCGTGGTCGGCCTGAATACCCTGATCCGTCATCAGGTCGATCTATCCGAGGCACGCAACCTGATCATCGTATCGGTGACCTTGGTATTCGGTATCGGCGGCATGGTCATCGGCGGCGATGAATTCGCCTTGTCGGGTATTTCTCTGTGCGCCATCGCTGCACTGCTGCTCAATCTGCTGCTGCCTGGCGGCGTTGGCTGGAAGAACAAGGCGCTGGACGACCAACAAGAACCCTGATGTAGAGCGCGATCCTGTGCTTCAAAAACAAACGCCCCGAACCAGTCGGGGCGTTTGTTTTTGCGTAGGGTGCGCCATGCGCACCGATTGCCAATCATGGTGCGCACGGCGCACCCTACGGACAAATTACCAACCTACGCCAAAGCCCAGGGTGTAGCGGGTCTCGTCGAGATCGCCTTCGGCGCCGCTGACGATATCCTTCTCGGCCTTCATGTTCAGCGAGGCCCAGTCGGTGACCTTGTAGCGCAGGCCCACTTCGGCATCCAGGCTGTAATCGGCGGCGCCACTGAGCGGGCGACCGACCTCACCGACGCTGAACAGCTCGACGGTCTTGCCGATCAGATAGCGGTTGTAGTCCCACTTCACGCTCAGCGCGTAGAAGCGATCCTGCTCGCCGTTGCTGTAGCGATAGTCGCTGCGGTTGGCCAGGGTGGCGATGGAGAAGGCGCCCAGTTCGTCGTCCCAGAACTGATAACCCGGACCGGTACCGATGGTGCGCTGGCGCTCGACCTCTTCGATACGGTCACGCTTGTACTCGAAGCGCCCCTGCCAGAACCACTTCTCGGTGATGAAGCGGTCAAGCGCGTACTCGGCGCTCCAGTTGTCGGTGCTGACCACATCGTTCTTCAGTTCACGGTTGTAGTCGGCAATCGCGTTGTGTCGCCACTGGCCATGACGCGCCTGGGTCTTGATATCCACGTCATAGTCATCGGAATCGCGCTCGCCACGCTTGTAGTCCAGACCGAGGTCGATATTGCCCTTCCAGGTGAAATCCTCCACCAGCGGTTTGGGCTTCATGATCTGCTCGATCTGCGCCAGATCGATGGTCTTCGGTGCCTCGCCGTTGGCCAGGGTGACCTTGCCAGGCTCTGCAGCCAGCAGCGATTTGGCCCGCTCACCGTCGACCGGACCGAGCTTGACCAGCAGTTCGTGGTCACTCTCCAGGGTGGCGACTTTTTTCCAGTCCAGCGGGATGGAGCCACCGTAGTCGGTTTCCAGCAGCAGTTTGCTGCCGTCGAAGAAACGGATGGTACCGGTGAGACGGTCTCCATTTTTCAACCAGACGGTGTCGGCGAAAGAGGCGGAACTGCATAGAGCGATGCTCAGACCAAGCAGGGACAGCGATGTAGAGCGCGGCATAAGAGTAGGCAATGGCGTTGGTGGGCGAAAGCCGGGCATTATCCGCAACCCCGGCGCCAGAGCAACAGGTGACCGGGGCAAATCCGCAGAGTTCAGCTTTTTCCGCCCAATGGCGGTGAAATCGACTGAAAATCGGCGCACCACGGCGTCCGTGCAGCGCCTCACCAGCCCACGCCAACACCGATCAGATAGTGCCGATCGGAAACGGTCTGGCCCTGGCTCCGCAGTTGATCGAGCTCGTACAGAAGCGACAAGCGCGCCCACTGGTTGAGTCGATAACGCAGGCCAAATTCGCTGTCGAGCACATAGTCGATCTCATCGATATGTGGAATCTGCAGTTCTGCGTTGGCGTAGAACTCCAGGCGCGTGCCCCATAGCAAGCGCTTGTAATCCAGCTCCAGGGACGTGGTATTGAACGCCAGGTCGGCGACATCCGACTCCAGACGCACGCGATTGAATTGCCCGATCAGATCGAAGCGGCCCAGTTCGTCGTCCCAGAAACGGTAGCCTGGGCCCGTACCCGCAATGCGCTGACGGTCGATGGCTTCGAACTCATCCTCGCTCTGCTGCAAGCCAACCCGCCAGAACCATTGCTCGGTGAAGAAGCGGTCGAGGTCGTACTCCAGCTCCCAGTTATCCTCGACCTTCCTGTCGTTCTTGGTTTCACGCTCCAGCTCGCCATTCAACACATGACGCCAGCGCCCATGCTCGACACGGGTATTGCCTTTGAGCTTCCACTCGTCGACATCGTTCTGATTGCGCTTCATGTCCAGCTTGGCGTCGAGGTTGCCCTCCCACAGTCGGTCTTCCAGCAACGGTCGCGGCGGCACCAGGCGCTTGATCTCGGCCAATGGCAGCACATATTCGCGCTCGCTCTGCACCCGCACCATGCCGCTGCCAGCGGCGGCCAACCTTTCGCTGCGCTCGTTGTCGAAACCGCTGCGCCGCACCAGCAGAGGCTTGTCTGAACTCAGGGTGTCGATATCCTTCCAATCGATCAGCACCTGGCCGGCGTACTTGGTCTTGAGCGCCAGCTTGCCGCCATCGAGCAGAATGATCTCGCCTGAAAGCCGATCGCCATTGTCGAGCCAGACGGTATCGGCCCACGACGGCGTAGCCAGGGTATAAAGGACGCAGACGAGCAATAGACGCAGCAACATAGAAGGACGACCCACATGGGCAAGATGAACCCGGCAGAGTCTGCATGGCCGGCTTCGCCACCGGCAAGCGCCGAGGCGCGCCGTGAGGCGCTGTATCTGGTGCTGGCGCAGATCCCGGAGGGCAAGGTAGTGAGCTATGGCGAACTGGCCGAGATGGCCGGCCTTGGCCGCGCCGCGCGCTGGGTCGGGCGTACCCTCAGCCAACTGCCTGATGGCTCGCGCCTGCCCTGGCATCGGGTGATTGCCGCCGGCGGCCGCCTGAGCCTGGCCGCAGGAACAGCCTCTGGCGCCGAACAACGCGCGCGTCTGCGCGACGAGGGCGTCAGCATCCTGAACGAACGTGTGGATATGCGCCGCCATGGCTGGCGTCCACTGGAGCACAGCAGTTAGAGTGCGCCCTACGAACCACCCCCTGCCCAGACTCGAACCAATGCCACGCAAATCCTGGCGAGAAGCCCTCGCTGCCTACGCCAGCCCCGCAACGCTGGCGCTGCTCCTGCTCGGTTTCGCTGCCGGCCTGCCCTACATGCTGGTGTTCTCCACCCTCTCCGTCTGGCTGCGCGAAGCCGGCGTAGCGCGGGAGACCATCGGCTTCGCCAGCCTGATCGGCCTGGCTTACGCCTTCAAATGGGTGTGGGCACCGATGCTCGACCAATGGCGTTTGCCCTTGCTAGGCAAACTGGGGCGCCGCCGCTCCTGGCTGGTTCTGTCGCAGTTCCTGATCGCCATCGGCCTGCTGGGTATGGCCAACTACGACCCGCAAACCCAGCTCAGCAGCCTGATCGGACTGGCGGTATTGGTAGCCTTCGCCTCGGCCACCCAGGATATCGCGGTGGACGCCTATCGCCTGGAGATCGCCGAAGACAATCGCCAGGCCGCACTGGCAGCCGCCTACATGGCCGGCTACCGGGTTGCCGCACTGCTTGCGACGGCCGGCGCCCTCTACCTGGCAGAAGGCTTCGGCTCGACCGCCAAGGAATATCAGTTCAGCGCCTGGACCGGCACCTACCTAGTCTTCGCCCTGCTGATGTTGCCAGGGCTGATCACCACCCTGTGGATGCGCGAACCCACGGCGCCTGTGCCAACCCGAGCGGCACCGCCCAAGCACGGTTTCCTGCTGCAATCGCTCGCCTTGCTGGCGGTGATCACCCTGGTGATCTCCGTGCCCACCATGTTCATCCAGTTCTACCAGAGCGACCTGATGCTCATGCTGCGGGGCGATCTCACCCCACACGATCTGCTCTACAACGACCGCGCCTTCCTGCGCGCCATGCTCTACACGACCCTGACCTGCATCTCCGTTTCCGGCCTGGCCTGGGGCGGCCTGGCGCCCGTGCTGAAGACGGCGACAGAACGCTACGGCTTCTTCCACCAACTGCTCTCGGTACTGCTACTGATCATCCTGTTGATCTCGGTGCCAGCGATGTTCGCCCAGTTCTACGACAGCGATCTGCATCTGGTCTGGCAAGGCCAGCTCAGCCTGCAGGATCTGCTCTACTACGACCGCGCCTTCCTGCGCGCACTGCTCTATAGCGTCCTCACTGCCCTGTCCATTTCCAGCCTGTTCTGGGGCGGCATGGCACCAGTGCTGACCCCGGTCAACGACTTCATCGTGCGCTATCGCTGGCAGGCGCTACTGCTACTGGCGCTGATCGCCACCTATCGCCTGTCCGACACGGTGATGGGGGTGATGGCCAACGTCTTCTACATCGACCAAGGCTTCACCAAGGAACAGATCGCCAGCGTCAGCAAACTGTTCGGCCTGGTCATGACGCTGCTCGGTGCCGGCGTCGGCGGGCTGCTGATCGTGCGCTTCGGCATCATGCCGATTCTGCTGATCGGCGCGGCCGCCTCGGCGGCGACCAACCTGCTGTTCATGCTGCTGGTGAACATGGGGCCGCATCTGCCAATGCTGACCCTAACCATCTCAGCCGATAACTTCAGTGCCGGTCTGGCCACTTCGGCGTTCGTCGCCTACCTCTCCAGCCTCACCAACCTGAAGTTCTCGGCCACCCAATACGCCCTGCTCAGCTCCATCATGCTGCTGCTGCCCCGGTTGATCGGTGGCTACTCGGGCGTGATGGTGGAAAAGCTCGGCTACGCCCAGTTCTTCCTCGCGACCGCGGTGATGGGCATACCGACCTTGATCCTCATCGTGATCCAGTGGCGGCGTGACAAGCGTCAGGGCAACGGCGACACGCCAACGGCGGCGGCACAACCCACAGCGGATGCCCTGAAGAGCTGACAGACAAAGGCCGCGCCTTCTCTTCGAAAGCGCGGCCTTGTCGATTACAGCGACACGTGAAAGCAGAGCGCAGCCTGCTAACGCCCCTGTTGCACCACCTGCACCACACGCGGCGGCTGCGCCAGCTCCACGCCCTCGGCACGCAGTCGATCACGCACGTTCTCATTGAGCATGAAGATCACGCTCCAATAATCGCTGGCGGCCGTCCACATGCGTAGCGACAGGTTGATCGAACTCTCGGTCAGACTGGCCACCACCACCACGGGCGCCGGCTGCTGTTGCACGCGCGAATCCTTGGACAGCTCCAGCAGAACCTGGCGCGCCTTGGCCAGATCGGCGTCATAGTCGAGCTTCACGTCGTAGAGAATCTGCCGCGTTGCCTGGCGCGAGTGGTTGGTGATGATGCCGTTGGACAACGTCCCGTTGGGCACGATCACCGTCTTGTTGTCGCCCGTGCGCAAGACCGTATGGAAGATCTGGATGTAATCGACCGAGCCGGAAATACCCTGGGCCTCGATGAAATCGCCCGCCTTGAATGGGCGAAACAGCATGATCAGCACGCCGCCGGCGAAATTCGCCAGGCTGCCCTGCAAGGCCAGGCCGATGGCCAAACCGGCGGCACCGATCATGGCGATGAAGGAAGTGGTTTCCACACCGATCATCGACGCCACGCTGATCACCAGCAGGATCTTCAGCACGATGCCGATCAGGCTATCGATGAAGCTGCTCAGGGCGCGATCGACTCGCCGCCCTTCGAGCAAGCGCCCGACACTTGCGGTCAACCGGCCAATCAGCCACCAGCCGATAACCAGCGTGACCAACGCCAGCATCAGCTTGCCGCTATATTGCAGCACCACTGGCAGCCAAGCCTCGGACAGCCTGACCAGTTCATCGACATTCATATCCATTGGACACTCCTTCTGCGCACGAAACAGAACCGCCACGGCAAGCCATGGCGGTCAGGGCAACAGAAGAGTCGACGCGAGCGAGGGGGTCTAGGTTCCCTCAGGGCGTGAATCAGTCGCGGAAGTTGTTGTACTGCAGCGGCATGCCGAACTCATGAGCCCGCAGCGCCGCGATGGCCTCTTGCAGGTCATCACGCTTCTTGCCGGTAACCCGTACCTGCTCGCCCTGAATGGCAGCCTGAACCTTGAGCTTGGCTTCCTTGATGTGCGCGACGATCTTCTTCGCCAGTTCCTTGTCGATGCCTTCGCGGAACGTGACTTCCTGCTTCATCACCTTGCCCGAGGCATAGGGCTCCTTGGTTTCCATGCACTGGCAATCGATCTTGCGTTTGATCAGGCTGCTGCGCACGATATCGAGCATCTGCTCGAGCATGAACTCGGCTTCCGCGGTCAAGGTCAGTGCCTTGTCCTTGCTTTCGATGCTGCACTTGCCGCGCAGATCGAAACGGCGATCCAGTTCCTTGATGGCGTTGTCGACCGCATTGGTCAGTTCGTGTTTGTCCAGTTCCGACACCACGTCGAACGAAGGCATGAGCTTGCTCCTGATGGACGGCGCGATACTCTTCACGGAGTGAGCGCGCCTGACTTGACGATAACTATGGCGAGCCCATTATAACCAGTCTCATACACGCCGTTTGGCGTCCTTCCTATCTGCCTGCGAGCCCGCCCCATGCCCAACCCCCATCTCAGCATCCTGGTGGTGGACGATGCCAAGTTCTCCAGCGCCATGATCGGTCGCGCTCTGAGTCAGGCCGGCTATCAGGACGTACGCTTCGCCAGCAGCGCGGCCGAAGCGCTGCAGTTGCTCGAACAACGCCCCGCCAGTGTGCTTCTGGCTGACTGGCTGATGCCCGAGATGGATGGCCTGGAGCTGACTACGCGCGTACGCCAGCTGGACGAAACCGCCGACCACTACACCTACGTCATCCTGCTCACCGGCAAGGAGGGCGAGAACGTGCTGAGTGAGGCCTTCGACCGTGGCGTCGACGACTTCATCAGCAAAGCGGCGATGAACGAGCAACTGGTGCCGCGCGTGTTCGCCGCCGACCGCCTGTGCAACACCCTGCAGCGCCTGCTCCACGAAAACCGCATGCTCACGCAGAACATCGCCAGCCTGGAGCGGCGCAACCTGGTCGACCCACTCACCGGCCTGGGCAACCCGCGCTACCTGCGGCAGAAGCTGACCGACAGCCTGCGCCAGATCGAGTCACGCGGCGGTGCAGTGTGCTACCTGCTGATCGGTTTGCAGGACGCTGGTCAGTTGCGCAACCAGTACGGTGATCGTTTCTACAATGAGCTGCTGCACAGCGCCGCGCGCAGACTGCAGCAACTGGTGCGGCCCCTGGACGTGCTGACCCGCCTGGATGATGACCACTTCGGCCTGATCACCCTGCTCGAAGACCTTCACGAGTGCTCGCCGAGCAGCTTCAAGCGCCTGCACGAGGGCCTCAATCTCAAGGCGTTCAAGACCAGCGAAGGCTTCATCACGCTCAAGGCCGGCATCAGCCTGGTCGGGCTGGACGCCAAGGCACTGCCGACCACACCGGAGCAGTTGATCCAGCACGCGGAAAACCTGCTGGCAGAGTCCTATGCCAGCGGCCGCGTGGCCGCCATGCGCCTGCCGCTACCATGACCTGGCACATTCTCGGTGCCGGCAGCCTGGGCACGCTCTGGGCTGCCCGTCTGGCCCGCGCAGGCGTACCGGTAAGATTGATCCTGCGCAACCATGAGCGCCTGGCCGCCTATCAGGCCGCTGGCGGCCTGACCTTGATCGAAGGCGGCCAAGCCAGCCAATACGCCATCCCCGCCGAGTTACCGCAGACTAAGGCGCCCATCCAGAGCCTGCTGCTGGCCTGCAAGGCCTATGACGCCGAAAGCGCCGTGGCCGAGCTGGCGCCACGCCTGATCGAAGGGGCCGAACTGGTGCTGCTGCAGAACGGCCTGGGCAGCCAGCAGGCCGTCGCCCAACGCCTGCCAGGACGGCGCTGCCTGTTCGCCTCCAGCACGGAAGGTGCGTTTCGCCAGGCTGACTTCCAGGTGGTGTTCGCCGGCAATGGTCATACCTGGCTGGGCGACCCCGAGAACCCGCAAGCTCCCCTCTGGCTGGAAGAGCTGCAGCGTGCCGGTATCGCTCACCAGTGGAGCCCCGACATTCTTATGCGGCTCTGGCGCAAGCTGGCGCTGAACTGCGCGATCAATCCGCTGACCGTGCTCTACGACTGCCGTAATGGTGACTTGCGCGAGCACCCGGCCGAGGTCGCCACACTCTGCGCCGAACTCAGCGAGCTGTTGCAACGCTGTGGCCAACCTGCCGCGGCTGACAACCTTCACGACGAAGTGCTGCGCGTGATCGTCGCGACAGCGGCCAACTATTCCTCGATGCATCAGGACGTCGCCCAGGGCAGACGCACCGAAATCACCTACCTGCTCGGCTACGCCTGTGCCGCGGCTCAGCGTCACGACCTGCACCTGCCGCATCTGCATCATCTGCAACAGCGACTACTGGATCACCTGCGCGAGCGCGGCCTGCCTCTGGATTGAGGAAGTAGGGCGGGGGCAACCCGCCACGCGCAGTCTGGCAAGTTATACCTGCCCTACATGAGTGCCGCATTGACGTGGCAATGACCAGACAGCCGCGCTAACCTGCCGCTTCCACCCATCGTCACGACAGCCCGATGAAACTGCGCCAGCACCTCGAAAATCTTCCCGTCGGCCGCAAGTTGCTCGCGGCCCTGCTGGTGCTGGTCGCCGCCGTACTGCTGATCGCCAACCTGACCTTTATCAGCGCAGCCTACTGGATCACCCAGCAGAGCATGGCGCCCCAGGCCCTGCATACGCTCGGCCGCCTGATCGCCAGCCCGTCGTTGAGCAAGGAAGCCTTGTACTCGCCCGCCTCGGCCGAAGCCCTGCTCAAGCGCCTGGATGATTACGCGCCACTGCGCGCAGCGGTGATCTACGACAGCAACGGCGTCAGCCTGGCGCAGCTGCAACGCGGCGAAAAACTGCGCCTGCCTCAGCAGCTGAGCGAACTGGATAGCTGGCGGGAAACGGCCTTCCGTACCAATCTGCTGGTGGAGTTGCCCCACCCCAGCGGGCGCCCCGGATCACTGCTGCTGGTCGCCTCCAGCGAGCTGCCGGGCGCGTTCTATACCGGCACCCTGACTGCCAGCCTGGTGATCCTGGCCTTGAGCGTGCTGCTCTGGCTGCTGGTCGCCCGGCAGATCAAACGCCTGGTGACACGCCCGATCCGCCGCCTGGAGGAACTCTCGCGCCAGGTCACGCGTGAGGAGAACTACGCCCTGCGCGCCGCCCGTGGCAACCGTGACGAGATCGGCGGCCTGGCCGATGCCTTCAACACCATGCTGATGCGCATGGAAGCCCGCGAACAGCAACTCAAACGCGCTCGCGACGATGCTCAGCAAGCCTTCGACCAGGCGCAGAACCTGGCCGAGGAAACCCGTCACTCCAACCGCAAACTGGAACTGGAAGTACAGGTTCGCAGCAAGATCGAGAAGAAGCTCACCGGCTTCCAGAACTACCTCAACAGCATCATCGACTCCATGCCCTCGGCGCTGATCGCCCTCGATGAACAGCTCTACGTCACCCAGTGGAACCAGGAGGCCAGCGTCCTCTCCGGCACGCGCCTGGACGAGGCGCTGAACCAGCCGGTGTTCCTCGCCTTCCCGCCACTCAAACCCTTTCTCGCCAAACTCAAGCGCACAGCCGAGCAACATCGGGTAGAGAAGATCGAGCGCGTTACCTGGCACAAGAACGAAGAGCCACGGCACTACGCCCTGACGTTCTACCCTCTGATGGGCGGCACCGGGCGCGGCGTGGTGATCCGCATCGACGACATCACCCAGCGCCTCTCGCTGGAGGAAATGATGGTGCAATCGGAGAAGATGCTTTCCGTCGGCGGTCTCGCGGCCGGCATGGCTCACGAAATCAACAACCCCCTCGGCGCCATCTTGCATAACGTGCAGAACATTCGCCGACGCCTTTCCCCCGAGCTGGAGAAGAACCTGGAACAGGCCGAGCAGGCTGGCGTGAGCCTGCAGGCCATCGAACAGTACATGGAAGGGCGCGAGATACCGCGCCTGCTCGATGGTATCCAGCAGGCCGGTCAGCGCGCCGCCAAGATCGTCACCCACATGCTCAGCTTCAGCCGCCGCAGCGACCGCCAACTGGCGCCCTGCGACCTGCCGGCGTTGATCGATCAGGCGCTGGAAATCGCCGGCAACGACTTCGACCTGGCCGACAGCTTCGACTTCAAGGCCTTGCAGATCGTCCGAGACTTCGACCCCAATCTCGGGCCTGTGGCCGCGACCGCCAACGAGCTTGAGCAGGTGCTGCTCAACCTGCTGAAAAATGCCGCACAGGCCATTCACCAACGCGACGATGACCAGGAGCCTGGACGCATTACCCTGCGTACGCGCCTGGCCGGCAACTGGGCGGAGGTTCAGGTGGAGGACAATGGCACCGGCATGAGCGAAGCCGTACGCAAACGTATCTTCGAACCGTTCTTCACCACCAAGGAAGTAGGCCAGGGCACCGGCCTCGGCCTGGCCGTTTCCTATTTCATCGTCACCAACAACCACAAGGGACAGATGGAAGTGCAATCCACCGCCGGCCAGGGCACCTGCTTTACTCTGCGACTGCCGATGAACGCCACTTTTGACACCAGTACAGGGCACTGAACCATGGGTTACCGTCTTTCCAAGATCTATACGCGTACCGGCGACAGAGGCGAGACCGGTCTGGCCGATGGCCGCCGGGTAGGCAAGGATCATCCACGTATCGAGGCCATCGGCGAGGTCGATACGCTGAACAGCCAGCTGGGCCTGCTCCTGGCCGACCTGCAGGAAGCACTGGGCCAATGGCCGGGGCTCGCTGAGGTCATCGAGGTGCTGGCCCCTTGTCAGCACCGCCTGTTCGATCTCGGTGGCGAGCTGGCCATGCCCGATTACCAGGCGTTGCAGAGTGGCGAAATCGAACGCCTGGAAGCAGCCATCGATCTCTGGAATGACGAGGTCGGCCCGCTGCAGAACTTCATCCTGCCCGGTGGCTCGCGCCTGATCGCGCAAGCCCATGTCTGCCGCAGCTTCGCCCGCAGCGCTGAACGCCATTGCCAGCACCTCAACGCCGTAGAGCCGCTACGCGCTGAAGGCCTGGCCTACGTCAACCGCCTGTCAGACCTGCTGTTCGTCGCCGCCCGCCTGATCGCCAAGCGCCAGGGCATCGCCGAAGTGCTGTGGAAGGCAGCGGACAAGCCGTAGGGTGTCGCGGGGCCGCCCAGTGACGCGACTTTACTTAGCTGTGTAGGGTGCGCCGTGCGCACCGGGAATACCGCGGTGCTTGCTTGGTGCGCACAGCGCACCCTACACCGGCCAGAACGCGCGGATACCGGCGACACCTTGCGCCCCTGCCTGCCAGGCACGCTCGACATCACCCGGCCCGACACCACCGAGCAGATAAGCCGGGATGTTGCAGCCGACCAGCAATTCGCGGGCGGCGTCCCAGCCCAGCGGCAGCGCCTCGGGATGAGTCGCCGTCGCCTGCACTGGCGACAGCGTGACGAAGTCCACGCCCATCTGCGCAGCCAGGGCCAGTTCTTCGGCACTGTGGCAGGACGCCGCCAACCAGCGGTGCTCGGGGAACGGACGACCGCTGCTGGCGTACTTGCGCAGTTGCTCGGCGGTCAGGTGCCAACCAGCGGCCGGGAAATCGCCCAACCATTCCAGCGGCCCCTTGAGCATCAGTTGCGCCTTGCCGGCGCACAGGCCCTGTATGTCCACGGCCAGATCGCGGTACTGCGGGTCGAACATCTTCGGAGCCCGCAGCTGGATCAAGCGAGCGCCCTGCGCCAATGCCGCACGCACACCAGCCATCAACTCAGCAGGCTCCAGCCCCTCTGGAGTAATCAGATACTCAGCGGGCAGCCGTGCGGCGGCGACAATAGGCTGATTGGCCGCCGGGAATTCATAGTCGAGCAGTTCCCGTTGGGTCACCCACGCCAGCGGCTGACCCTCCGCACCATGCGGCTCACCGGAAAAAGCCGACACCTCCCAGACATCCAACAGTACCTGCTTGTCCGGATAATCATGGCGCACCTGAATCAGCGGCCGCGCCGCCGTGGGCTGGATAGCCAACTCTTCTTCCAGCTCACGTGCGAGGGCGACGCGCACATCCTCGCCCTCTTCCACCTTGCCACCCGGAAACTCCCAGAGACCGCCCTGGTGTTTGTCGTCCGGACGCTTGGCAATGAGGATGCGGCCGTCCTCAGCCAAGATGACCGCCGCGGCCACATGAACACGTTTCATCCACGATTCTCCTGCAGAGCAGCCTGATACCAGCGCTCAAAGGCCGGCCAGCGATAGAGATTTTCGACGTAGGCAGCCGCCACCTCCGGCAGCTCCACTCGATAACTGCGCAGGCGCGCCGCCACCGGAGCATAGAAGGCATCGGCAATGCTCAACTGGCCGAACAGGAACTCACCACCGTCGCCAAAACGGCCACGGCAATCGGCCCATAGCGCGCAGATGCGGGCGATGTCCGCGGCCGCATCTGCGGGGATCTCGGCCAGCGCCTGGTCGCGTGACAGATCCATCGGCAAGTGGCTGCGCAGAGCGATGAAGCCGCTGTGCATCTCGGCGCAGACACTGCGCGCCACGGCACGTGCATAGCTGTCGCGCGGCCACAGCTGCGCATCTGGGTAGGTTTCAGCCAGGTATTCGACAATGGCCAGCGAATCCCAGATCGGCCCCTGCTCCGTGATCAGCACGGGCACCTTGCCAGTCGGCGAGTGACGCAACAAACGGGCGCGGCTGTCGGGCTGGAAGAGCCGCACCAGCACCTCATCACAGGCAGCGCCGCTCAGGTCGACCGCCAATGCCGCACGCAGCGACCACGACGAATAATTCTTGTCACCCACCACCAGTTGCAGTGCCATCAGAGCGCTCCATTCATCGACCATTCAATTGCCAGGGACGTTAAAAGCCCAACCCCAAAAACGCAAATTCCCGCTGGTCATGGGGGCATGAGCAGCGGGAATGAGCCTCTGAACAGCTTGGATCAGGTGCGGTATTCGGCGTTGATCTTCACGTATTCGTGAGACAGGTCGGTAGTCCAGATGGTTTCGCTGCAGGTGCCGCGGCCCAACTCGATACGGATGGTGATTTCTTCGCGCGCCATGACTGCAGCGCCCTGTTCTTCCGTGTAGGTGGTTGCGCGGCAACCCTTGCTGGCGATGCAGACCTCACCGAGGAACACGTCGATCTTGCTCACGTCCAACTGCGGCACACCAGCATAACCAACGGCAGCAAGGATACGCCCCCAGTTCGGGTCGGAGGCGAACAACGCAGTCTTGATCAGCGGTGAATGAGCCACGGCGTAGGCCACGTCGAGGCATTCCTGATGGGTACCACCACCATTGACCTGTACGGTGACGAACTTGGTCGCCCCCTCACCATCACGGACGATGGCCTGCGCCACCTCCATGAACACCTCGAAAACTGCCTGCTTGAGCTTGGCGAACAGCTCACCAGCGGCCTCGGTGATTTCCGGCAGGGCCGCCTGGCCAGTGGCGATCAGCATGCAGCAGTCGTTGGTGGAGGTATCACCGTCGATGGTGATGCGGTTGAAGGACTTGTTCGCCGCATCGCGCACCAGATCCTGCAACACGCCCTTGGCGACCTTGGCGTCGGTGGCGATGTAGCCGAGCATGGTGGCCATGTTCGGACGGATCATCCCGGCGCCCTTGCTGATACCGGTTACGGTGACGGTCACGCCATCGTGCTGGAACTGACGACTGGCACCCTTGGGCAGCGTATCGGTGGTCATGATGCCGGTGGCAGCGGCTTCCCAGTTGTCAGCCCTGAGGTCATCCAGCGCGGCCTGCAGGGCAGATTCGATTTTCTCTACTGGCAACGGCTCGCCGATCACACCGGTGGAAAACGGCAGTACGGCGCTCTCCGCCACCCCAGTCAGTTCCGCCAGGCGCGCGCAGGAACGACGGGCGCGTGCCAAGCCATCAGCACCGGTGCCGGCATTGGCATTGCCGGTATTAGTCAGCAGATAACGCACTTCGCCACCGAGGCGCTCACGGGTAATCAGTACCGGCGCGGCGCAGAAGGCATTGGTCGTGGTCACCCCGGCAATGCGCGAGCCCTCGGCGCAGCGCATCACCACCACATCCTTGCGCCCGGGGCGCTTGATGCCGGCCGATGCGATGCCCAGTTCGAAACCAGGAACAGGGTGCAGGGTAGACAGCGGGCCAAGACCAACAGCCATGAGGTGCGCTCCTTCAAGTGTGCGGTGGCCGCCTCAGCGACCGAATGAGATGGTAAAACGCCGCGAGCGGCTGAGCCGTTCGCGGCGTTGTCAGGGCGGCGACAGCATAGCCGAAGCGCCCTCTACTGCAAGCAGGTGTCTACGATCAGCCGATCTGGCCATGGCAGTGCTTGTACTTCTTGCCCGAACCACAGGGGCACGGCTCATTGCGGCCAACCTTCTGCTCGGCACGCACTGGCGCACTGGCAACGGCCACGTCACCTTCCTCGCCATCGTTCTGTTCTGCCGCCAGCGCCGAAGCATCGGCATGCTGGAACTGCATGCGCTCGGCCATGGCCTCGGCTTCGCGACGCAGACGGGCTTCTTCTTCGGCCGGATCTTCGCGGCGTACCTGAACGTGGCTCAGTACACGGATAGCGTCGCGCTTGATCGACTCCAGCAACTCCTGGAACAGGGCGAAGGACTCGCGCTTGTACTCCTGCTTGGGGTTCTTCTGCGCATAACCACGCAGGTGAATACCGTGACGCAGGTGATCCATGGTCGACAGGTGATCCTTCCACAGGTCATCCAGCACACGCAGCAGGATCTGCTTCTCGAAGGTACGCAGGGCCTCGGCGCTGGCCTGGGTTTCCTTCTCGTTGTAGGCGGCCAGCAGCTCGGCAAGGATGCGCTCGCGCAGGGTCTCTTCGTAGAGTTTGTCGTCTTCGTCCAGCCACTGCTGGATCGGCAGCTTGATAGCGAAGTCGCTGTACAGCACGGACTCCAGACCGGCGACGTCCCACTGCTCAGCCATCGACTGCGGCGGAATGTGGCTGTTGATCGCAGCGGTCAGCACTTCTTCGCGGAATTCGGCAATGGTCTCGCCAACGCTCTCGGCGGCCAGCAGGCTGTTGCGCATGTGGTAGATCACCTTGCGCTGCTCGTTGGCCACGTCGTCGAATTCGAGCAGTTGCTTACGCATGTCGAAGTTACGGCCCTCGACCTTGCGCTGGGCCTTCTCGATGGCGTTGGTGACCATGCGATGCTCGATGGCCTCGCCGGATTGCATGCCCAGGGCCTTCATGAAGTTCTTCACCCGATCCGAGGCGAAGATGCGCATCAGGTTATCTTCCAGCGACAGGTAGAAACGGCTGGAACCCGGGTCACCCTGACGACCGGCACGACCGCGCAACTGGTTGTCGATACGGCGCGACTCGTGACGCTCGGAGGCGATCACATGCAGGCCGCCGGCCTCGATCACCTGCTGGTGACGCTTCTGCCACTCGGCCTTGATCTGCGCGACCTGTTCGTCGGTAGGGTTTTCCAGCGCCGCGACTTCCACTTCCCAGTTGCCGCCCAGCAGGATGTCGGTACCACGACCGGCCATGTTGGTGGCGATGGTCAGCGCGCCCGGACGACCGGCCTGCGCGATGATCTCGGCTTCCTTGTCGTGGAACTTGGCATTGAGCACCTTGTGCTCGATGCCTTCCTTCTCAAGCAGCCTCGATACGTACTCGGAAGTCTCGATGGTCGCGGTGCCGACCAGAATCGGCCGGCCCTGGGCCTGGCATTCCTTGATGTCGGCGATGATCGCCTGGTACTTCTCTTCCTGGGTCAGATAGACCAGGTCGTTGAAGTCCTTACGCGCGATCGGCTTGTTGGTCGGAATCACCATCACATCCAGACCGTAGATCTGGCGGAACTCGAAGGCCTCGGTATCGGCGGTGCCGGTCATGCCCGAGAGCTTGTTGTAGAGGCGGAAATAGTTCTGGAAGGTGGTCGAAGCCAGGGTCTGGCTTTCGGCCTGGATGTTCACCCCTTCCTTGGCCTCGATCGCCTGGTGCAGGCCTTCGGACAGGCGACGGCCCTGCATGGTACGACCAGTGTGCTCATCGATCAGGATGACCTGGCCGCTCTGCACGATGTACTCGACGTTGCGATGGAACAGGGTGTGGGCGCGCAGGCCGGCATAGACGTGGGTCAGCAGGCCCAAGTTGTGCGCGGAATAGAGACTCTCGCCTTCGGCCAGCATACCGGCCGCGGTGAGCATCTCTTCGACGTACTGGTGGCCGGCTTCGTTGAGTTCGACTTGGCGGGTCTTCTCGTCGACCTTGTAATGGCCTTCCTGGGTGACGACACCTTCCTCTTCCTCGATATGCTGCTTGAGGCGAGGGATCAGCTTGTTGATCTCGATGTACAGCTTGGAGCTGTCTTCAGCCTGACCGGAAATGATCAGCGGAGTACGGGCTTCGTCGATCAGGATCGAGTCGACTTCGTCGATCACGGCGAAATTCAGCTCGCGCTGGAACTTGTCTTCCATGCTGAAAGCCATGTTGTCGCGCAGGTAATCGAAACCGAATTCGTTGTTGGTGCCGTAGGTGATATCGGCAGCATAGGCGGCGCGCTTTTCTTCCGGCGGCTGGAACGGGGTGACGATACCCACCGTCAGGCCAAGGAATTCATACAGCGGACGCATCCAGTTGGCATCGCGGCGTGCCAGGTATTCGTTGACGGTCACCACGTGCACGCCCTTGCCGGACAGTGCGTTGAGGTAAACGGCCAGAGTACCCACCAGGGTTTTACCCTCACCGGTACGCATCTCGGCGATCTTGCCTTCGTGCAGGGTCATACCACCGATCAACTGCACGTCGAAGTGACGCATGCCCATCACGCGCTTGCCGGCTTCACGAGCCACGGCAAAGGCTTCGGGAAGCAACTGGTCGAGGGTTTCGCCCTTGGCCAGACGGGCCTTGAACTCTTCGGTCTTGCCACGCAGCTGCTCGTCCGAGAGGGCGATCATCTGTTCTTCGAGGACGTTGACGGACTGCACCGCCTTGAGCATGCGTTTGACTTCACGCTCATTCTTGCTTCCGAAAAGTTTTTTCAACAGAGGCGCAAACATATCGACAGGATCTTCCGGCGAATGGATGGAGGTCGGCGCAAACCGCGACCAGGCAGCCAGCATGGCTGCAGGCGAAGGGGGCATTCTACCCGGAAACGCCGGGGATGAAAGTGACGTTGTCAGCCCATTGCTACCGCATGATGGCGCACACCGCACCAGCCTCGGGGGAAACCGAGACGCGGCATGCCGAAATAGATGGGGGCGATTGAATGGAATTCAAGGGTCGCTACGCGCGCCCCTCATTCAGCCCCATTGGTGCGCGCGATATACAGCGCCGGGTTGACCTGACGGCCACCCTTGCTGACTTCGAAATGCACGTGATAACCGGTGGAGCGACCACTACGGCCGACCTTGGCGATGGTCTGACCGCGCTGCACCAGATCACCGATCTGCACCGTGTTGCTCTGGTTGTGCGCGTAGAGGGTGACGTAGCCATCGGCATGGCTGATTTCCACCGTATTGCCATAGCCGCTTTTCTTGCCGGAGAAAGTCACCACACCGGCGGCGACCGACACCACGTCGCTACCTGGTTTGGCAGCGAAGTCGATGCCCTTGTGCACACTGGCACGCCCGGTGAGCGGGTGTACGCGACGACCGAACGGCGAGGACACATAGCCTTGCAGGACTGGACGTCCCGAGAGCGTTTCCGCTTCGTTCAGACGGCGCTCGCCGAGCAACTGCTCCAGCACTTCCAGCTGATGCTCACGACTCTCGACGCGCAGCGCCAGGTCGTCCAAAGCATTCATGAATGGCGGGGGCGCATAGGCCGAGGCGCCGAGCGCATCTTCCGCACCGCCCTGACCGACACTGAGGGAGAAATCGAACTCGCCCGCATCCAGCTCCGCCAGTTCGGTGAGCCGTTCACCGAGGGCATCGAGACGGGTCAGTCGCGCCTGTAATTCGGCGACATGGACGGCGAAGGCATCCAGTTGGCGCTGGGCATCCTGTCGCACCACACCGACTTGCTCGCGCTGCTGATCGAGCGCTTCTGCCAGGCGGTTGTCGACCACCGGCTCGGCCGTCAGCCACTTGGCACCCACGGCCGCACCTGCGCCCAAGCTCGATATCAAGAGGAGAAACGCAGCCAACAACAACCAACGCAGATCGAGATTGATCGTTCGTGCGCAGCCGTGTCGACTATTTAAAAGAATGATTTGCATGGCTTCCCCTTACTGGCAGAACACAGACCGGCAGCAGGCTCTGCTACCATGATGGTTCTGCAATCTAAGGCCTCCTGCCATGTCGTTCCGTCCCTTGCCGGCCCAGGCACCCGCTGCGCTGTTACGCGAAGCCAAGCCCCTGAAAGCGCTGTTCGGTCAGGCGCAACGCCTGACCAACCTGCAGCGTCTTGTCGAAAGCCAGCTACAACCTGCCGCCCGGGAACACTGTCATGTAGCGTCCTGGAACAACGGCTGTTTGCTATTGATAGTGACCGATGGCCACTGGGCAACACGTCTGCGTTATCAGCAAAGAAGACTGCAACGACAACTACAGACACTTGAAGAATTCGCGACCTTAACGAAAATCCTGTTCAAGGTGCAACCTCAAGTCGAACCGAATCGTGGAACCGGTCGCACCCTTCACCTGTCCAATAGCGCCGCCCAAAGTATCCAGGCAGGTGCTGAAGGCATCCGCGATCCCAGGCTGCGCGCCGCGCTCGAGCGGCTGGCCAGCCACACGCAGAAAGACCAATAACGCCCTTTTTCCGTTCGTCGGTAAATCCGTAGGGTGGTGCGCACCAATTGCTATGGGGGATCGGTGCGGGCGGCCCCGCGACACCCCACGAAAAAAGAGGCCACCCGAAGGTGGCCTCAAATTGAAGCTGGAAAGAGAGTTGGTTTACACGGCCGCTACTGGGCGCATGTAAGAGATCGGTGCGAGTTTGGCGTCCTCGAAGGTCACCATTTCCCAGGCGTCGGTCTGTTCGATCAGGGTACGCAGCAAACGGTTGTTCAGTGCGTGACCGGACTTGAAGCCCTTGAACTCGCCAATCAGGCTGTTACCCAACAGGTACAGGTCGCCGATGGCATCGAGAATCTTGTGTTTGACGAATTCGTCCTCGTAACGCAGGCCGTCTTCGTTGAGCACGCGATGCTCGTCGACCACGATGGCGTTCTCCACGCTACCGCCGAGTGCCAGGTTCTGTGAACGCAGGAACTCGATGTCACGCATGAAACCGAAAGTGCGGGCCCGGCTGACTTCCTTGACGAAAGACGTGCTGGAGAAATCCACACTGGCGCTCTGCGTACGATTGCGGAACACGGGGTGATCGAAGTCGATCTCGAAGCTCACCTTGAACCCGTCGAAAGGTACGAAGGTGGCGCGCTTGTCGCCCTCCACCACCGTCACTTCGCGCAGGATGCGGATGAACTTCTTCGGCGCTTCCTGCTCCTGCAGGCCAGCGGATTGAATCAGGAATACAAAGGGACCGGCGCTGCCATCCATGATCGGCACTTCGGACGCGGAGAGCTCGACGTAGGCGTTATCGATGCCCAGGCCTGCCATGGCCGAAAGCAGATGCTCTACCGTATCCACCTTGACGTCACCATTGATCAACGTGGTCGACATGGTGGTTTCACCGACATTCCCGGCCAGCGCGCGGATTTCCACCACGGGGTCGAGGTCGGTGCGACGGAACACGATACCGGTATCCACCGGTGCCGGCTTCAGGGTCAGGTAAACCTTCTCCCCCGAATGCAGGCCAACGCCGGTGGCACGGATGATGTTCTTCAGGGTGCGTTGTCTGATCATGGCTTGGCCGCTATATCGCTAGTTGCGAACTGTTTTCAACAATGGTCGGGAATGATAGCAGAACCGACCTTTGCTGAACACCAATCACCTTTATACTCCTGATACATTCCATCAATCAGCCTGACGACGCAGGAAAGCCGGAATATCCAGGTAATCGAGATCATCCTGGGTATTGAGCTTGGCTGCAGTGGCTGCGCCACCGTGGCTCTGACGCTGTACGGTCGGACGCTCGTAGTCCTTGTAGTTGACCGACTGCTCGCTGCGCGCAGGCGCGGCGGGCTGCTGGGCAACCGGTTGGCTGACGGCGACCTGCACGGTGTTGTCGATCACCTTGACCGGCTTCTCCATGCGCGCGCCGAGGCCAGTGGCGACCACGGTAACGTGCAGTTCGTCGCGCATGTCGGCGTCGATCACGGTGCCGACCTTGACGGTGGCCTGGTCGGAAGCGAATTGTTCGATGATGTTACCCACGTCGGAGTATTCACCCAGGGACAGGTCAGGACCTGCGGTGATGTTGACCAGGATGCCGCGCGCGCCCTGCAGGTTGACATCTTCCAGCAGCGGGTTGCGGATAGCAGCCTCGGTGGCTTCGCGAGCACGGTTCGGACCGCTGGCGCAGCCGGTGCCCATCATCGCCATGCCCATCTCGCTCATCACGGTCTTCACGTCGGCGAAGTCGACGTTGATCATGCCCGGACGCTTGATGATGTCGGAGATACCGCGTACGGCACCGGCCAGCACGTCATCGGCCTTGGCGAAAGCCGACAGCAGGCTGGCGTCCTTACCGAGAATGGTCAGCAGTTTTTCGTTCGGGATGGTGATCAGCGAGTCGACGCTCTCGGCCAGCGCGCGGATGCCTTCATCGGCAATGACCATGCGCTTCTTGCCCTCGAACGGGAACGGGCGAGTCACCACTGCAACGGTGAGGATGCCCATTTCCTTGGCCACCTCAGCGATCACCGGCGCAGCGCCGGTACCGGTACCACCACCCATACCGGTGGTGATGAACACCATGTCGGTGCCGGCAAGCACTTCAGCAATACGCTCGCGGTCTTCCAGCGCGGCCTGACGACCGACTTCCGGATTGGCACCAGCACCCAGGCCCTTGGTCACGCCCGGACCGAGCTGCAGCACGGTGCGCGCACCGATGTTCTTCAGCGCCTGCGCATCGGTGTTGGCGCAGATGAACTCGACGCCCTCGATGTTGCTGACCGCCATGTGATTGACCGCGTTACCGCCGCCACCACCGACACCGATGACCTTGATCACCGCACTTTGTGGAATGTTGTCTACTAGTTCGAACATGATCCCTCTCCTTCCTTTCTAGTTGTAACGCCTACTGCAAATTTAGAAATTACCTTGCACCCAGCGCTTGATGCGCTCGAGTACCGGGGTCTTGGTTTCGTCCTGATAAGGACTGCCCACCGAAATGGAGATGCCGTCGTTCTGCTTCTGCAGTCCGTACAAGAGCAGCCCCACACCGGTGGAATAAATCGGGTTGCGCACCACGTCGGCCATGCCCTTGACGCTGTGCGGCACGCCAAGTCGTACGGGCATGTGGAAGATTTCCTCGGCCAGTTCGACCGCCCCCTCCATCTTCGCCGTGCCGCCAGTCATGACGATGCCGGCGGGAATCAGATCCTCGTAGCCACTGCGACGCAGCTCGGCCTGGATCAGGGTGAACAGTTCGTCGTAACGCGGCTCGACCACCTCGGCCAGCGACTGGCGCGACAGGTCACGCGGCGGACGATCACCGACGCTCGGCACCTTGATGGTTTCGCCGGCACCGGCCAGCTTGGCCAGGGCACAGGCGTAGCGGATCTTGATTTCCTCGGCGTACTGGGTCGGCGTGCGCAGCGCCATGGCGATGTCGTTGGTGACCTGATCGCCAGCGATCGGAATCACCGCGGTATGGCGGATCGCGCCTTCGGTGAAGATGGCGATATCGGTGGTGCCACCGCCGATGTCCACCAGGCACACGCCCAGCTCCTTCTCGTCTTCGGTCAGTACCGAATAGGCCGATGCGAGCTGCTCGAGGATGATGTCGTCGACCTCCAGGCCACAGCGACGCACGCACTTCTCGATGTTCTGCGAGGCATTCACGGCGCAGGTGACCACATGCACCTTGGCTTCCAGACGCACACCGGACATACCCAGCGGCTCGCGCACGCCTTCCTGGTTGTCGATCACGTAATCCTGCGCCAGGGTGTGCAGCACGCGCTGATCTGCCGGAATGGCCACAGCCTGAGCGGCGTCGAGTACGCGTTCGATATCCGCCGGGCTGACTTCGCGGTCGCGGATGGCGACGATGCCATGGCTGTTCAGGCTGCGGATGTGATTGCCGGCCACACCGACGAACGCCGAGTGGATACGGCAACCGGCCATCAGTTGCGCCTCTTCCACCGCACGCTGAATCGAGGCCACAGTGGACTCGATATTGACCACCACGCCCTTCTTCAGCCCGCGCGACGGATGCGTGCCGATACCGACGATTTCCAGCTGGCCGTCGGCCGTCACCTCACCCACCAGCGCCACCACCTTGGAGGTGCCGATGTCCAGGCCAACGATCATCTTGCCGCTCTGCGCGCTACTCATTAGTCCTGCCTCTCCTCAATTCACTTTCTGCTCGGCCGCAGCCGGCTCCACCGGCTCACGCCAGGCCACGGCCAGGCCGTTGGCATAACGCAGGTCGATGCGCGCGATATTCGCGCTCTGTTCTTTCAGTTCCCGCTCGTAAATGGCGGCGAAACGACGCATTTTTTCCACTACGTGATCACGTCCCAGCAGGATGTCGATGCGCTGGCCGCTGGCGTTCTCGGTCGCCGAGAGGAACCAGCTACCGCGCTCGCGCAACTGCAGTCCAACCACGGTAAAACCCATGGGGCGCAACAACTGGCTGAGCATCTGGTACTGCTGCATCACCTTCGGTTGCGCGCGCTTCGGGCCAGACAACTGCGGTAGATGCTGGTAGTTATCCAGCTCCTGCGGCGCGAACGCCTGGCCCTGGTTGTTGAGCAGCGCCTCATCGCCCCAACGGGCAATCGGCAGTTGCTCTTCCAGACGCACGTCGATCTGATCCGGCCATACACGGCGTACTTCGGCATGGGCGATCCAGGGCATGCGCTCCAACTCTTCACGCATGCCGCGCAGATCGACACTGAAGAAGCTCGCCTCGATGAATGGCGCGATCCGGCGCTGCACCGCCTGCTGACTGATATAAGCCAGGTCGCCCTGCACGCTGATGCGCGCAATCGGGCGGTCGGCATAAGGCAGCAGACGCTGGGCGCCCTCGTAGGCGCCGAAACCCAGACCGACCAGCAGCAACGGCCAGAGCAAACGGCCCACCCAGGAAAAATCCGGCTTGGGCAAACGCAGGCGCATCGGCTCCTTGGCCACCAGACGGCTGGCGCCACGCGGCGCGGGCTTGCCGCGTTGCGGAGCCCTCAGCGAGTCCTGATGACGCAGAGCGATGCTCATCGCTTAACCCCTCGCCTCGACGCTGTCAGCCAGGATCGCCAGCACCAACTGCTGGAAATCCAGACCGGCAGCACGCGCGGCCATCGGCACCAGGCTGTGATCGGTCATGCCCGGTACGGTATTCACTTCCAGCAGCCAGAACTGGCCACTGGCATCCTGCATCACATCGGCACGCGCCCAGCCCTGGGTGCCCACGGCCTCGCAGGCGCGTGCGGTCAGTTCCTTGAGCTCGGCTTCCTTCTCGGCAGACAGGCCACAGGGAATGCGGTACTGGGTGTCATCGGCCAGGTACTTGGCGTCGTAGTCGTAGAAGGTATGCGGCGTACCCAGGCCAATCGGTGGCAACACCTGGCCACGCAATACGGCGATGGTGTACTCGGGGCCGGCAATCCACTGCTCGACCAGTACCTGGCTGTCGTAGCGGGCAGCATCCTGCCAGGCAGCGATCAGCGCCTCGACGCTGTCAACCTTGGCCATGCCGATGCTGGAGCCTTCATGGGCCGGCTTGACGATCAGCGGGAAGCCCAGTTCGGCAGACGCGGCCTCGCAATCGGCTTGCGAGGTCAGCACGGCATGACGCGGGGTCGGCAGGCCGAGGCTGTGCCAGACCTGCTTGGTACGCAGCTTGTCCATGGCCAGCGCAGAGGCGAGGATGCCGCTGCCGGTGTAGGGGATGCCGGCGCACTCGAGCAGGCCCTGCATGGAGCCGTCCTCGCCACCACGGCCGTGCAGCACGATGAAGGCGCGGTCGATCTTCTCGCGGTTCAGGCGAGCCAGGAAATCATCGCCCACGTCGATGCCGAAGGCGTCCACACCACCCGCCTGCAGGGCGCTGAGCACAGCATTGCCGGACTTCAGCGACACCTCACGCTCGGCGCTCTTGCCGCCAAACAGCACGGCGACGCGGCCAAAAGCCTTGGGATCGAGGGTACTGTGCAAACTCATTTCGACTCCCCCACGAACAGCGGGTGCTTGATCAGTTGCGGCGCCACCGCGCCGATATCGCCAGCGCCCTGGCACAGCAGGATGTCACCGGCACGCAGCAGCGGCTTGAGCAGCGGTGCCAGGTCGGCGCCACGCTCGACGTAAATCGGGTCGAGCTGGCCGCGCTGACGAATGCTGTGGCACATCTGCCGGCTGTCGGCGCCAGGAATCGGTTCTTCGCCCGCCGGATAAACCTCGACCAGCAGCAGTACATTGGCTTCGCTCAGCACCTGCACGAAATCGTCGTACAGATCGCGAGTACGGCTGTAGCGGTGCGGCTGGTAAACCATCACCAGGCGCCGCTCGGGCCAGCCACCACGCACAGCCTTGATCACCGCAGCCACTTCACGCGGGTGATGGCCGTAGTCGTCCACCAGCATCACGCTGCCACCGTTGACCGGGAGCTCGCCATAGACCTGGAAGCGCCGACCGACGCCCTGGAAGCCCGACAAACCGGCAACGATAGCGCTGTCGTCGATGCCCTCGTCAGTGGCGATGGCGATGGTCGCCAGCGCGTTGAGCACGTTGTGATTGCCGGGCATGTTGACCGACACGTCGAGCGGCTCACAGTCCGGCCGCAGCACGGTGAAGTAAGTGCGCATGCCATCCTGACGCACATTGATGGCGCGCACGTCGGCATCTTCCGAGAAGCCGTAGGTGACGGTCGGGCGGCCGATCTGCGGCAGCAGCTCACGCACTACCGGGTCATCCACGCAAAGCACCGCCAAGCCGTAGAACGGCAGGTTGTGCAGGAATTCGATGAAGGTCTTCTTCAGTACATTGAAGTCGCCACCATAGGTGCTCATATGGTCGGCATCGATATTGGTGACCACCGAGACCATCGGCTGCAGATGCAGGAAGCTGGCGTCGCTCTCGTCCGCCTCGGCGATCAGGAAACGACTGGAACCGAGCTGGGCATTGGTCCCTGCTGCATTCAGACGGCCACCGATGACGAAGGTCGGATCCAGGCCGCCTGCGGCGAAGACCGAAGCCAGCAGGCTGGTGGTAGTGGTCTTGCCATGAGTACCGGCCACCGCGATACCGTGGCGGTAGCGCATCAGCTCGGCGAGCATTTCGGCACGCGGCACCACCGGGATACGACGCTCCAGCGCGGTAGCGACTTCCGGGTTGCTGATATTGACGGCGCTGGAGACCACCAGCACGTCGGCCTGCTCGGCATTCTCCGCAGCATGGCCGATGAAGATCTGCGCACCGAAGGTCTTCAGGCGCTCGGTAACGGCCGACGCCTTGAGGTCGGAACCGGAGACTTCGTAACCCAGGTTAAGCAGCACCTCGGCGATGCCGCACATGCCGACACCACCGATACCAACGAAGTGGATACGGCGGATACGACGCATGCGCCGGACTTCAGCCTTGACGGCGGCGGGAGACTTAGCCACGGGCCACCTCCTGGCAGATGTCGACGACCGTGCGGGTAGCATCGGGCTTGGCCAGACGGCGCGCGGTAGCGCCCATGGCGGTGAGTTTTTCCAGGTGCATCAGAACCTCGGTGAGCTGCGCGGCAAGCTTGGCCGCGTCAGTGGCATGTTGCGGAAGAAGAACGGCAGCGCCCTCCTTCGCCAGGTATTCGGCATTGCGGCTCTGGTGATCGTCGATGGCATGCGGCAAGGGCACCAGCATCGACGGCAGACCCGCGGCGGCCAGTTCGCTGACGGTCAGTGCGCCGGCGCGGCAAACCACCAGGTCGGCCCAGCCATAAGCGCGGGCCATGTCCTTGATGAAAGGCGCGACCTCGGCTTCGACCGCGGCATCGCGATAACGCTCCGCAGTGATTTCAGCATGCTGCTTGCCCGCCTGATGGAACACCTGCGGACGCAGTTCGGCAGGCAGTTTCTCCAACGCGGCGGGCAGCAGCTTGTTCAGTGGTTCGGCGCCCAGGCTGCCGCCCAGCACCAGCAGTTTCGGCTGGCGACCGGCCAGCGGCTCGCGCGGCGTTTCCAGAAATAGCTCTTCACGCACGGGGTTACCGGTGGTGCGCCGCTTGTCGGACGCCGCGAAGGTGTTCGGGAAGGCCTCGCAGATACGATTGGCGATACGCGACAACAGACGATTGGCAGTACCGGCGACGGCGTTCTGCTCGTGAATGATCAGGGGCACACCTGCCAGGCGCGCAGCGAGCCCGCCTGGCCCGGTGACGTAACCGCCCATGCCGAGCACGCACACCGGCTGCAACTCGCGCACGATGTGGCGCGCCTGCAGCAGCGAACGCAGCAACTGGAATGGCGCCTTGAGCAGGGAGAGTTTGCCCTTGCCACGCAGGCCGCTGACGTTGATCAGGTGCAACGGCAAGCCCGCCTGCGGCACCAGCTCGTTCTCGATGCCACGCGGCGTACCCAGCCAATGCACGCTATAGCCACGAGCCTGGAATTCACGTGCGCAAGCCAGCGCCGGGAACACGTGGCCACCGGTGCCACCGGCCATGATCAGGACGTTACCGCGCATGAGCCACCTCCTGCTCCGGCTCGGCGAAATCCGCTTCGCTGAACTCCACGTCCTCATTGCCGAGCACGTTGCGCCGCTCCCACTCGATACGCAGCAGCACCGCCAGACTGACGCAGCAGATCACCAGCGACGAACCGCCGTAACTGAGGAACGGCAGGGTCAGCCCCTTGGTCGGCAGCAAGCCGGTATTCACACCGATATTGATCAGGAACTGGCCGATCCACAGGAAGGACAGCCCATAGGCCACATAGGCCGAGAAGAACTGCTTGGCCTTCTCCGCCCACAGGCCGATGTACAGGCCGCGTACGCAGACGAACACGAACAGCGCCAGAGTCGCCAGCGCACCCACGAAACCCAGCTCCTCGGCCAATACCGAGAAGACGAAGTCGGTATGCGCTTCCGGCAGGTAGAACTGCTTCTGGATGCTGTTACCCAGACCGACGCCGAACCATTCGCCACGACCGAAGGCGATCAGCGCCTGGGTCAACTGGTAACCGGAACCGTACTGGTCGGCCCAGGGATCGGTGAAGGTGATCAGTCGCTGCAGGCGGTATTCCTGAGTCTGCACCAGTACGAACACGGCGCCGACGGCCAGTGCCACCATCAGACCGAAGCGCAGCATGCCGACACCGCCAAGGAACAACATGGCCATGGCCGCGCCCATCATCACCACGGTGGCGCCGAAGTCCGGCTCCAGCAGCAGCAGGCCAGCCATCGGCAGCAGCACGACGAAAGGCTTGAAGAAGCCCATCCAGCTTTCGCGCACCTCTTCCTGGCGGCGTACCAGATAGCCGGCCAGGTAGACGACCACGAACACTTTGGCGATTTCCGAAGGCTGCACGTTGAAGGCGCCAAAACCGATCCAGCGCCGTGCACCGTTGACCTCACGACCGATACCCGGGATCAGCACCAGCACCAGCAGGCCAAAGGCCGCCAGCAGCAGCATCCAGCCATAGCGCTGCCAGAAACTCATCGGGATCATCAGCACGATACCGGCGGCGCCCAGGCCGATGACCAGGTAAACCAGATGACGAATCATGTGGTACAGCGGATTACCAGACAGCGCCGCCGCCACTTCCGAAGAAGCCGAGGTGATCATCACCAGACCCAGCCCCAACAGACCAAGGCAGCCGGCCAGCATCGGGAAGTCGACGTCCAGGCCGCGACCGAACAGCGGCGAGGGGCGGATGTGCAGGAAGGCCAGCATCAGGACAGCCCCTCCACAGCCTGGGCGAACAGACGCCCGCGCTCTTCGAAGTTCTTGAACATGTCCAGACTGGCGCAAGCCGGCGACAGCAGCACGGCATCGCCCGCTTCGGCCAGCTCACTGCAACGCTGCACAGCCTCATCGAGGGTTTTCACCCGCACCAGCGGCGCAGCATCGCCCAACGCCTCGGCGATTCGCTCGGCATCGCGACCTAGCAGCACCACAGCGCGGCAAAAACGCGCGACCGGGGTCTTGAGCGCGGAGAAGTCGGCGCCCTTGCCATCGCCGCCAGCGATCAGCACCAGCTTGCCGGCGATGTCGGCGCCCAGGCCTTCTATGGCCGCCAACGCCGCACCGACGTTGGTGGCCTTGGAATCGTCGTAATAACTCACGTCGCCGCGCTCACGCACCCACTGGCAACGGTGCGGCAGACCAGCGAACTGGCGCAGGGTGGTCAGCATGGCATCCATCGGCAGGCCTACGGCATTGCCGAGCGCCAGCGCCGCTAGCGCATTGGACTGATTGTGCGCGCCACGGATCTTCAGCTCGGCGGTCGGTAGCAACGCCTCGAAACGGAAGGCCAGGTACTTCTCGCCCTGCTCTTCCAGCAGGCCGAAACGCTTGAAGTCCGGCTTGCCCAGGCCGAATTCCCAGCAGGTAACCTGGTCGGCGATCAGCGGGCGCGACAGCGCATCATCGCGGTTTACCACCACCTGACGCGCGCCACGGAAAATGCGGTGCTTGGCCAGGTGATAAGCCGGCAGGCCGCTGTAGCGATCCATATGGTCTTCGCTGACGTTCAGGCAGGTGGCCACTTCAGCGTTCAACTGCTCGGTGGTTTCCAGCTGGAAGCTGGACAGCTCCAGCACGTACAGCTCGATATCGTCGCTGAGCAGGTCGAGCGCCGGCATCCCCAGGTTGCCGCCGACCGCGACACGCTTGCCCGCCGCGGCAGCCATCTCGCCGACCAGCGTGGTCACGGTGCTCTTGGCGTTGGAGCCAGTGATGGCGACGATTGGCGCCTTGGCATGACGAGCGAACAGGTCGATGTCACCAGACAGCTTCACCCCACGCGCAGCCGCTTCCGCCAGCGCCGGCGTGGCCACGGCCAGACCGGGACTCACGTACAGCTCCGAAGCGCGGCAAAGGAAGTCCACGTCCAGCTCACCGCAGCGCACTTCCACCTGAGGGTAGTCGCGCTTGAGCGTTTCCAGCTCCGGCGGATTCGCGCGCGTATCGGCCACGGCAAAGCGCACGCCCTGACGCGCCAGGAAGCGCACCAGGGACATGCCGCTCTTGCCGAGGCCGACAACGATGCGGAATTGGTCGGAAGCGATCAACGACACGCTCTATTACCTCAGTTTCAGGGTGGCCAGGCCGATCAACACGAGAATCACGGTGATGATCCAGAAGCGGACGATCACGCGTGGCTCGGGCCAGCCCTTGAGTTCGAAGTGGTGGTGAATCGGCGCCATGCGGAACACGCGCTTGCCGGTCAGCTTGAAGCTGGCGACCTGGATGATCACCGACAGGGTTTCCATCACGAACACGCCGCCCATGATGAACAGCACGATTTCCTGGCGGACGATCACGGCAATGGTGCCCAGCGCGGCGCCGAGCGCCAGCGCACCGACATCACCCATGAACACCTGCGCCGGGTAGGTGTTGAACCACAGAAAGCCCAGACCGGCACCGACCAGCGCGGCGCAGAACACGATCAGCTCACCAGCCCCCGGCACGTAGGGGATCAGCAGGTATTCGGCAAAATTCACGTTGCCCGACAGGTAGCAGAAAATGCCCAGCGCACCGCCGACCATCACGGTCGGCAGAATGGCCAGACCGTCAAGACCGTCAGTGAGGTTCACCGCATTACTGGTGCCGACGATGACGAAGTAGGTCAACACCACGAAGCCGATGCCCAGGGGAATGGCGACATCCTTCAACAGCGGCAGGATCAGGGTAGTCTCCACCGGGCTCTGCGCGGTCATATAAAGGAAGACAGCCGCAGCCAGACCGAACACCGACTGCCAGAAATACTTCCAACGGCTTGGCAGGCCACGCGAGTTCTTCTCGATCACCTTGCGGTAGTCATCGACCCAGCCAATGGCACCGAACGCCAAGGTCACGGCCAGCACCACCCACACGTAGCGGTTGGACAGGTCAGCCCAGAGCAGGGTGCTGACAGCGATGGCGGTAAGGATCAGCGCGCCGCCCATGGTCGGCGTGCCTTTCTTCGACAGATGCGACTGCGGGCCATCGTTGCGCACGGACTGGCCGATCTGACGCACCTGCAGGGTGCGGATCATCCACGGGCCGAGCCACAGCGACAGCGCCAGGGCGGTGAGCACGCCGAGGATGCCGCGCAGGGTAAGGTACTGAAAGACCGCGAAGCCCTTGTGGAACTGTTGCAGGTACTCCGCCAGCAGCAGCAGCATTTAGTGAATCTCCCCAGATACGCCACACAGCGCCGCCACGACCTTGTCCATGGCAGCGCTGCGTGAACCCTTGATTAGTAGTGTGCTGCCGGCCTGTTCGGCGCGAAGCGCTTCGATCAGCTCGGCCTGATCGACGAAGTGGCGGCCTTTTGAGCCAAACTCCTCGACCGCGTGACGCATCAGTGGGCCGACGGCATACAGCGCATCGACCTTGCCTGCAGCATGGCGGCCGACATCGCGATGGCCCTGTTCGGCCCACTCGCCCAGCTCGCCCATGTCTCCCAGCACCAGGACGGTGCGACCGGAGAAGCCGGCGAGTATATCCACCGCCGCGCACATCGACACGGGGTTGGCGTTGTAGCTGTCGTCGATCACCCGCACGCCATTCGGCGCCAACTGCGCTACGGCGCGGCCCTTGACCGGTTGCAGATTTTTCAACCCGTCAGCCATCGCGACCAACGGCATACCCAGGGCATGAGCGGCGGCACAGGCAGCCAGTGCATTGGCCACATTGTGCTCACCGAGCAGGTTGAGCTGGATGCGTGCGCTGCCAGCAGGACTGCGCAAGGTGAAACCCTGACAACCACGCTCATCACGGGCCAGATCGCTGCCGTGGAAGTCGGCGCGGGTATCACGCAGGGCAAAGCTCAGCACGTTGCGCGCGGCAGCGCGGCGCTGCCAGGTGACGAAGGCCTTGTCATCCAGATTGAGCACGGCCACGCCATCGCTCGGCAGGCCTTCGAGGATTTCCCCCTTAGCCTCGACGATCTTTTCCGGGCCGCCGAATTCGCCGACATGGGCATTGCCCGCGTTGGTGATGATCGCCACCTGCGGCCGCGTCAGGCTGACGGTGTAGGCAATCTCGCCGACATGGTTGGCGCCCAGCTCGATCACCCCGGCGCGATGTTCCGGCGCCAACTCCAGCAGGGTCAGCGGCGCACCGAGATCATTGTTGAGGTTGCCGCGGGTAGCCAGCACGGCGCCATCCAGACCAGCACGCAGGATCGCAGCAAGCATCTCCTTGACGCTGGTCTTGCCGCTGGAACCGGTCACTGCGGCCAGCGGGCCGGCGAACGCCTGGCGATTCAGCGCCCCCAACTGGCCGAGCGCCAAACGGGTATCAGCTACCAGCAACTGCGGCAGCGGCGCATTCGCCACTTCACGCTCGACCAGCGCGGCAACGGCGCCCTTGGCGGCCACGTCAGCCAGATAATCATGGCCGTCGAAACGTGGGCCGGTGAGCGCCACGAACAACTGGCCAGCGGCAATGCTGCGGCTGTCGGTGCCAACGGCAGAGAAGGCCACATCGGCACCGATGACGCGTGCATTCAGGTCGGCAGCGACTTCACTGAGCAACCAGGGCTTAAGCATGGGCTGCCTCCCAGGCCGCCAGGGCCTTGCTCGCTTCGGTCAGGTCGGAGAACGGCTGACGCACGCCCATGATCTCCTGATAATCCTCGTGGCCCTTACCAGCCAGCACCAACACATCGGCTGCCTCGGACTGAGCGACCAAGCGCGCTATGGCATCGCCGCGACCATGAATGAAGTACACCGCCTCCGGCGCAACGAAGCCGGCGCGGATATCGGCGACGATCTGCGCCGGGTCTTCGGTACGCGGATTGTCGTCGGTCACCCAAACCACATCGGCCAGGCGCTCGGCCGCTGCCGCCATCAATGGACGCTTGCCGCGATCACGATCGCCACCACAGCCGAACAGGCAGACCAGGCGCCCATCGACATGCGGACGCATGGCTTCGAGCACTTTCTCCAGGGCATCCGGCGTGTGTGCGTAATCGACCACCACCAACGGCTTGTCGCCGCCACCCAGTCGCTGCATACGGCCGGCCGGCCCCTGCAGCTTCGGCAGTACCTTGAGCACTTCGTCGAGGGCGTAATCCATGCCGAGCAAGGCGCCGACCACAGCCAGCAGATTGCTCAGGTTGAAGCGACCGAGCAGATTGCTGCGCAGCACACCTTCGCCACGTGGCGTAACCAGGCGCGCACGTACGCCGTGATCATCAAAATGCGCTTCGCTGCAATAAAGGAAGGCGCTGGCGTCGTTCAGGCTGTAACCAATCAGGCGTGACTCGTGGCCCTTGGCAGCCAGTTCGCGGCCAAAGGCATCATCGAGGTTGATCACTCGGCAACGCAGGTTCGGCCAGGCGAACAGCTTGGCCTTGGCGGCGCCGTACGCCTCCATGCTGCCGTGATAATCGAGGTGGTCACGCGACAGGTTGGTGAACACCGCCACGTCGAATTCCAACGCGGCGACCCGGCCCTGATCGAGGCCATGGGAAGACACCTCCATGGCAACAGCGCGTGCACCTGCCTGCTTCAGCCCGGCCAGGGTCGCCTGCACCCCAACAGGGTCAGGCGTGGTGTGCTTGCCCTGCTCCAGCGCGCCGTGGAAACCGTTCCCCAGCGTGCCGACGATGCCACAAGGCTCGCCCAACAGATCCAGAGCCTGGGCCAGCAATTGACTGACGCTGGTCTTGCCGTTGGTGCCGGTGATGCCAATCAGGTGCAAACCACGGCTCGGCTCGCCATAGAAGCGCCCAGCGATGGCCGAAAGTTGCCCAGCCAGGCCCTTGACCGGCACCAGCACGGCACTCTCTGCATGCATCGGCGCTGCACCCTGGGCCTCGAAGGCCACGGCAGCCGCACCGCGTGCGATGGCATCGGCGATATGCACGCGACCATCCTGCTGCGTGCCGGGCACGGCCAGAAACAGGTCGCCCGGGCGCACCTTGCGGCTGTCCAGGGTCAGTTCACGAATCAGCACCGAGCTCTCGGCGGCCGGCAGCAATTGATTGAGTGGCATGGGCATCAGAGGCGCCCTCCCTGACCGATGGCTACCGTCTTCTGCTCAGGCGCAGGCAGGTTGTCCGGCGCGATATTCATCAAGCGCAGCGAACCAGCCATGACGCGGCTGAATACCGGAGCGGAAATGAGGCCGCCGTAATAGGCGCCCTTGCCGGGTTCATCGATGACCACGACCAGAGCGATACGCGGATCCTGCGCGGGAGCGAACCCCGCGAACAGGGAGCGATAGGAATTGGTCTGGTAGCCCTTGGCCCCGGCATTGGTCTTGCGGGCGGTGCCGCTCTTGCCGGCAACGTGGTAGCCCGGCACCTGCGCACGGAACACACCACGCGGCGCTTCGACCACCTGCTGCAGCATGCCCTGCAGAGTCTTGGCCACTTCGGTCGGCACCACCTGCATCGCGTTCGGTTTGCGATCCACACGAATCATCGACAGCGGCACCATGCCACCGCCGTTACCCAGCGCCGCATAGGCATGCGCCAGTTGCACCGCCGTCACCGACAAGCCATAGCCATAGGAAAGGGTCGCGGTTTCCGCCTGACGCCATTGCCGATGGTTCGGCAGGTTACCGACGCGCTCGCCCGGGAAGCCCAGGCCAGTGTCTCGACCGAAGCCCAGATTGCTCATGACCTGGTAGAGATTTTCGCCACCTACGTCGAAAGCGACCTTGCTCATGCCGACGTTGCTGGAGTTGATCAGGATGCCGGTCAGATCCAGCGCAGGCCCTTGGGTGCGGGACACATCACGAATGGTGTAGCGACCGATCTGCAGACTGCCATTGCCCACCTGCACCACATCGCTGGGTTTCCAGCGACCGGTTTCCAGGGCAGCGGCCATCGACAATGGCTTGATGGTCGAGCCAGGCTCGAACACATCGATCATCGCGCGGTTACGCATCGCCGCCGGGGTCAGGCTGCGGCGATTGTTGGGGTTGTAGGTCGGATGGTTGACCATGGCCAGTACTTCGCCGGTCTTCACGTCGACCATCACCAGGCTGCCAGCCTTGGCGTCGTTTTCCAGCAGTGCGTTACGCAACTCGCGGTGCGCCAGGTACTGCAGACGCAGATCGATGGACAACGCCAAGGCCTTGCCGGCCTTGGCGTTCTGCGCAACCTGTACATCCTTGATCAACTTGCCGCGCCGATCCTTGAGTACCTGGCGCTTGCCCGGAATGCCGGCCAGCCACTCCTCATAGGCCAGCTCCATGCCCTCGCGACCACGGTCGTCGATGTCGGTGAAACCGACCACATGGGCCGCCACCTCACCTGCCGGATAGAAACGGCGAAACTCTTCGATGGCGTAAACACCGGGCACCTTCAGATCCAGCACGCTCTGCCCCTTCTCGGGAGTCAGACCACGCACCAGATACATGAACTCGCGTTCCTTGTTCTGCTCCAGGCGCGCCGCGAAGCTGCCCGGCTCCTGACCCAGAGCAGCTGCCAGTGCAGGCCACTGCTCACGCCCGGCCTGCAGTTCCTTGCCATTGGCCCACAGCGTGGTGACCGGCGTACTGACGGCCAGTGGCTCGCCATTGCGATCGGTGATCAGGCCGCGGTGCGCAGGAATCGGAATGTGACGCACGCTACGCGCATCGCCATGCGCCTTGAGGAAGTCGTGGTCGAGCACCTGCAGGTCGAGCATGCGCCAGGCAATGGCGCCGACCATCAGGGCGAGCAGCGCCAGCACCAGGCGGAATCGCCAGGGGTAGAGAGCGCCTTCGAGGCCGATCATGGCTGCACCATGCGCACGGCGGCAGGGTCAGGAATGTGCATCTTCAGTTGCTCGGTGGCCAGCGCCTCGATGCGGTTGTGCGCAGTCCAGGTACTCTGCTCGAGAATCAGTCGGCCCCACTCGGCCTGCGCCTTGTCGCGCACACTGAGCTCACCATACAGCTCGTTGAGCAACTGACGGTTCCAGTGAGCGCTGTAAGACACCGCCAGCGCAGAAAGCAGAATGGCGATGAACAACAGCAGCATCAGAAAGCTGCCGCTGGGCATGGAGCGAACCAGACGGCGGCTCACCGCAATTTCTCCGCAATGCGCATCACCGCGCTACGCGAGCGCGGATTGGCCTTGAGCTCGGCGTCACCGGCATAGACCGGTTTGCCAATCAGCTTCAGGCGCGGCTCGAAAGCCTTGGGAATGATCGGCAGGTCGCGCGGCAACTTGTCTGCCTCGCCCTTGGCCTGACGCTTCATGAACTGTTTGACGATGCGATCTTCCAGCGAATGGAAGCTGATCACCACCAGGCGCCCACCCACCTCCAGCGCTTCCAGCGCTGCGTCCAGGCCACGTTCGAGATCGCCCAGTTCGTTGTTGACGTGGATGCGGATACCCTGGAACGCACGCGTTGCCGGGTTCTTGCCCTTCTCCCAGGCCGGATTGGCAACGGTGAGCACTTGCGCCAGATCGGCAGTGCGGGTGAACGGCTGCTCAGCGCGGCGCTGCACCACGGCACGCGCCATACGCTTGGCGAAGCGCTCTTCGCCATAATCCTTGAGCACACGAGCGATTTCGTCTTCGTCCGCCGTGGCGATCCAGTCAGCGGCACTCACCCCGGCATCCGGGTTCATGCGCATGTCCAGCGGGCCGTCATTGAGAAAACTGAAACCGCGCTCGGGATCATCCAGCTGTGGCGAAGAGACGCCCAGGTCGAGCAGGATGCCCGATACAGAACCGGCCAGGCCGCGGACAACGGCCTCCTCGCCAAGTTCCGCAAAACTGCGCTGCACAACGACAAAGCGGCCGTCTTCGGCCGCCAATGCTTCCCCGGTGGCTATCGCCAGGGGATCTTTGTCGAACCCCAAGAGCCGCCCACCTGGGCCAAGCTTCTGCAAGATCAACCGACTGTGCCCGCCACGCCCGAAGGTGCCATCGATATAGCAACCGTCCGCGCGCACAGCGAGACCCTCGACGGCCTCGTCGAGCAGCACGGTAATATGGCGGAAGCTGCTATCGGTCATGGTCACAGGATCAAGTCACGCAAATCATCGGAAAGGGCACCCGGCTGCTTGATGGCGGCCAGGTCGGCTTCGGCTACGGCATTCCAGGTATCTTCATCCCAGAGTTGAAACTTGTTCAGTTGGCCGACGAGCATCGCGCGCTTGTCCAGCTTGGCGTACTCGCGCAGGCGCGGCGGCACCAGGAAGCGGCCACTGGCATCGAGCTCCAGATCGACGGCATTACCGATCAACAAGCGCTGCAGGCGGCGGTTCTCTTCACGAAAGGAAGCCAGCTCGCGCAGCTTGTTCTCGATCAGCTCCCATTCGGCCAACGGATAGACACAGAGACAGGGGTCGACAGCATCAATGGTGACGATGAGCTGGCCTGCACAACGCGAAACGAGCTCGTCACGATACCGACTCGGCATCGCGAGGCGCCCTTTGGCGTCGAGACTGATGGCGTTAGCTCCGCGAAACACGGCTGCGCTTCCCCTGTAATTAGCTTTCCATGCCCATAAAAACCCACTTCATGCCACTTTTTACCACTCGCGCACACTATAGGAACGCGTACGCCCCACCGTCAAGGCGCGTCAGAAGGGAAAAATCCTTACAGGACGGAGATTTAGCGAACAAACGCGAGGAGAAAAACGATGCCAGGAGGGAAAAACGACACGCAAAATCCAGCCATTCCAGCGAGCTGAAAATCAAACTTAAAGTAGTTTCTTAAGAGTAAGAATTTTTCGGTATCAGACGGGCGGGGATTTAGAAGCGCACAACGAGGAGGAGAAAGGTGGAGAGTCGATCTGTAAGCCGGGTTCTGTCGAGGACAGCCATTCCTCTACGACGTACATCACTGCACGTCTTTAGCAACCTACCCGGTTCCAGCGCGGGCCACGCCAATGGAACCCTATTTGGTCTTGCTCCGAGTGGGGTTTACCTAGCCACGGACTGTTGCCAGCCGTGCGGTGCGCTCTTACCGCACCTTTTCACCCTTACCGGCGCCGAAGCGCTTAGGCGGTTATTTTCTGTGGCACTTTCCGTAGGCTCACGCCTCCCAGGCGTTACCTGGCACTCCGCCCTATGGAGCCCGGACTTTCCTCCCCCCCGCTTCGCGGAACGAAACGAGGCAGCGACTGTCCGATCGACTCTCCGCCGGCAAGGGTACCGGGGGTGATGGCAAGCTGCAAGCTAGACCGACGGCTTACACCTAACCCTTGCGCTCCAGCGCGACCTGATAGAGCACATTCTTGCGCACCCCGGTGATCTCCGCCGCCAGCGCGGCTGCGCGCTTGAGCGGCATTTCCGCCAGCAGCAGGTCAAGCACGCGCAACGCCTCGGCGCTCACCGCGTCATCACCTTCCGGCGCCTGCCAACCCGCCACCAGCACCACGCACTCGCCCCGCTGCTGATTACTGTCAGCGGCAACCCAGGCGCACAATTCATCCAGTGGCAATCCCTTCAGCGTCTCGAAAGTCTTGGTCAGCTCGCGGGCAAGCAAGGCCTGCCGCTCCCCTCCGAAAACCGCGCGCATATCCTCCAGGCATTCAAGAATGCGATGCGGCGCCTCGTAGAAGATCAGCGTGCGCGGCTCTTCACGTACTTGCTCCAGCCGTGAACGACGCCCCACTGCCTTGGCCGGCAGAAAACCTTCGAAGATGAAGCGATCCGATGGCAGACCGGCAGCCGAAAGCGCAGCGATCAATGCACAAGCACCTGGCACCGGCACCACCGGAAAACCAGCAGCGCGTACCTGACGAACCAGATGGAAACCCGGATCGGAAATCAACGGCGTCCCCGCATCGGAGATCAACGCCACATCCTCGCCAGCCTCCAGCCGGGCAATGAAACGACCGCCCTGCTCACGCTCATTGTGCTCATGACAGGCAGCCAAGGGCGTCGCAATGCCGAAATGCTGCATCAAGCGAGCGGAGTGACGGGTATCCTCGGCAGCGATCAGTGCCACCTCCCGCAGGATCCGTAGCGCCCGGGCACTGATGTCGTCCAGATTGCCGATTGGCGTGGCGACCACATATAAGGTGCCGGGCTGAACACTGGCGACAGCGGGCTGAGTCACAAGAAACACCTCGTTAATTGAAAGACCGCTCATTCTAGCCGGTTAAGTCCCGGCGGCATCGCATGGATCTCGACCCTTGGGTACAATCGCCGCTCGTTTTGCTCAAGTATCAGGATGACCCGATGATCGCTAGCCTGCGCCCTCTTTCTGCTCTCGTTCTGGCTGGCCTGCTCGCCGCCTGCGCCAGCTCGCCCTCCAATAACCTGGGCCAGCTGCCACGCACCCCGCAGGCCAGCATCGAGCAGATGCTCCAGCAAGCCGACGCCAGCAAGCCGGAGCAAGCCGCCCTGCTGCGCCTGTCCGCCGCCGATCAGGCCTACCAGCAGAAAGACGTAGCGCGCGCCGCACGCATTCTGGAACAGATCGACATCGCCAGCCTGCAACCCGCACAGCAGATCTTCGCCAGTACGCTGAAGGCCGAGCTGGCCATGCAACGCAAGCAGCCCAAGAGCGCCCTGAAAGCGCTGCAGCATCCAAGCCTGGAACGCCTGGGCGAGCTGCCAGTCGAGCAACAGATTCGCACCCAGCTGGTTCGCGCCCGCGCGCTGGAAGCCGATGGCCAGACCCTGGCCGCTGCCCGCGAACGCGTGTTCATTGCCCCATTGCTGAGCGGCCAAACCGCCCATGACAACCACGAAAGCATCTGGGAACTGGTCTCCAACCTGCCGCCCCAGACATCCGCAGGTGCCGACAGCGACCTGGCTGGCTGGCTGGAACTGGCTCGCGCCACCAAAAGTGGCGCCACACTGGAACAGCAGCAAGCCGCCATCGACCAGTGGGTCGCCCAGAACCCGCAGCACCCCGCAGCCGAACAACTGCCAGAGGCACTGAGCAAACTGCGCGAACTGGCCAGCCAACCACTGACCCGCATCGCCCTGCTGCTGCCCCAGGAAGGCCAATTGGCCAGCGTCGCACGCGCCCTGCGTGACGGTTTCCTCGCCGCCCATTACGAAGCGCAGCAGGCCGGTCAAAACCCGCCGGACATCAAACTCTATGACAGCGCCCGCATCGGCTCGCTGGACGCCTTCTACCAACAGGCACAGGCAGACGGCGTGCAACTGGTGGTTGGCCCACTAGAGAAGCCTCTGGTCAAACAGCTGAGTGACCGTGAACAACTGCCTATCACCACCCTGGCACTGAACTACAGCGACTCTAGCCAGGAAGGCCCAGCGCAGTTATTCCAGTTCGGCCTGGCCGCCGAAGACGAAGCCCGCGAAGTCGCTCGTCGCGCCTGGAACGACGGCATGCGCCGCGCCGTGGCCCTGGTGCCTCGCGGCGAATGGGGTGACCGCGTACTCGATGCCTTCCGCCAGAGCTGGCAAGCCCAGGGCGGCACCCTGATCGCTGCCGAGCACGTCGACCAGCCAGTGGAACTGGCCCGGCAGATCGCCGACCTGTTCCAGCTGCGCGAGAGCGAAGCACGCGCCCGCCGCCTGCAGAACACCCTGGGCACCAGCCTGGACGCGCAGCCGGCGCGACGTCAGGACGTCGACTTCATCTTCCTCGCCGCCACCCCGCAACAGGCGCAACAGATCAAGCCGACCCTGGCCTTCCAGTACGCAGGCGATGTACCGGTCTATGCCACCTCGCACCTGTTCACTGGCGCCCACAGCCAGGCGCAGTACCAGGATCTGGAGGGCATCCGCTTCTGCGAAACCCCATGGCTGCTGGACGCCCACGCACCGCTGCGCCAGGAAGTCAGCAACCAGTGGCCGCAAGCCGGTGGCAGCCTCGGTCGTCTCTACGCCATGGGCGTCGACGCCTATCGCCTGGCACCACGCCTGGGGCAACTCAAGGCACTGCCAGAGTCGCGCATCGACGGCCTGTCCGGCAGCCTCAGCCTGAACCCGGCACAACGCATCGAGCGCCAACTGCCCTGGGCCGAGTTCCGTGGCGGTCAGGTTCAGCGACTCCCCGACAGCATCAATTGAGCGCCCATAACGATCTGGGCCGTGCCGCCGAGCAGGCGGCACGTCAGCATCTGGAACGGAACGGCTTGCGCTTGATCGAACAGAACTGGAGATGTCGTCTGGGCGAGCTCGATCTGGTCATGCTTGATGGCGATACAGTAGTATTCGTCGAAGTCCGCGCCCGCCGTCACAGCGCCTGGGGCGGCGCCCTGGAGAGCGTCGATGCGCGCAAGCGTGGCAAGTTGATCATGGCCGCCGAGCTCTTCCTCCAGCAGCAGTCTCGCTGGGCACGCCACCCCTGCCGCTTCGACGTGGTCGCCATCAGCACTGGCGGCACCACACATCTCGACTGGATCAAGAACGCCTTCGACGCTTGAAGACCGCACACTCAAGGTTTATCCGATGGACATGCAATCCCGAATCCTCCAGCTCTTCCAAGCCAGTATCGACACCAAGCAACAGGCCATGGAAGTCCTGACTCCCTACATCGAGCACGCCAGCATGGTGATGGTTCAGGCGCTGCTCAACGAGGGCAAGATTCTTACCTGCGGCAACGGCGGCTCAGCGGGCGACGCCCAGCACTTCTCCTCCGAGCTGCTCAACCGCTTCGAGCGCGAGCGCCCGAGCCTGCCGGCCATCGCCCTGACCACCGACAGCTCGACCATCACCTCGATCGCCAACGACTACAGCTACAACGAGATTTTCTCCAAGCAGATTCGCGCACTCGGCCAACCTGGCGATGTGCTGCTGGCCATCTCCACCAGCGGCAACTCGGCAAATGTCATCCAGGCCATTCAAGCTGCACATGATCGCGAGATGACCGTTGTCGCCCTCACCGGACGCGATGGCGGCGGCATGGCCTCGCTACTGTTACCCGAGGACGTGGAAATCCGCGTTCCGGCCAAAGTCACCGCACGCATCCAGGAAGTCCACCTGCTGGTCATCCACTGCCTGTGCGACCTGATCGATAGTCAATTGTTTGGGAGTGAAGAATGAAACGTTCCGCACTGATCATTGCCGCCCTGGCCTTTTCCCTGGTGCTCGCTGGCTGCGGCAGCCGCAGCATCGGCAACAAGATCGACGACCAGTTCCTCGGCCCGGATGTGGCATCGCAGATCAGCAACGCTCATGCCGACCTGTCCACCCCCACGTCGCGCATCGTCGTCACCAGCTACAACGGCGTGATCCTGCTCGCCGGCCAGACGCCACGCAGCGAACTGAAAGACCTGGCCGCTCAGACCGCGCGTCGCGTACAAGGCGTGAAGAAGGTCTACAACGAGCTGCAGGTACAACAGCCTGCGTCGCTGCTGGCACGCAGCAATGACTCGCTACTGACCACCAAGATCAAGACCCAGATGCTCGGCGACGCCAGCGTGCCGAGCACGCGCGTCAAGGTGGTCACCGAGAACGGCATCGTCTACATGCTCGGCCTGGTCACCCGCGAAGAGGCCAACGCCTCCACCCGCGTCGTACAGAGCGTATCGGGCGTACAGAAAGTGGTGCGACTGTTCGAGTACACCAACTGAACCACTCAAGAGCAGCAAACAAAACGGGGCGCCAGTGGCGCCCCGTTTTCATTGGTACACGTCTTACTTGACCACTTTGAGGCTCGGCCGGCCACTCGGACGTGGCGGCTCGCCACCACCGTCAGGCCCCTCATCGTCCGACCCCGACTCTTCCGGGCCACCGGCAACCGGCGGCTCCATGTCGAAGACCATGCCCTGACCATTCTCACGCGCATAGATCGCCAATATCGCCGGCACCGGGATGTACAGCGTATGAGCCACACCGCCAAAGCGTCCTTCGAAACTCACCGCCTGGTTGTCCATGTGCAGTTGACGAACCGCACTGGGCGACGCGTTCAACACGATCTGACCATCACTGGCGAAGCCCGAAGGAACCTGCACGCCAGGGTATTCGGCATTGACCAGCAGATGCGGCGTGCAGTCGTTATCGACTATCCACTCGTAAAGCGCACGAACCAGGTAAGGACGGCTGGAATTCATGGTTTTCCTCCTAAGTCTCAGCGCATTGCGCGCTCGGCAGCGGAAAGACTGGCCTGAAAGGTATCACGAGCGAACTGACGCTCCATGTAGTCAAGCAAAGGCTTGGCCGGACGCGGCAACTCGATCCCCAATAACGGCAGTCGCCAGAGAATCGGCAGCAGACAGCAATCCACCAGGCTCAATTCTTCACTGAGAAAGAACGGCTTGTCAGCGAACAGCGGCGAAACGCCCGTCAGGCTCTCACGAAGCTCCTTGCGCGCCAGCTGGCGCTCGGCTTCCTTGGTGCGCTTGTCGAGAATACGGTCGACCAGCGCGCACCAGTCACGCTGGATACGATGCATCAGCAGGCGACTATTGGCACGCGCCACCGGATAGACCGGCAACAACGGCGGATGCGGATAGCGCTCGTCCAGATACTCCATCACCACGGACGATTCGTACAACGCCAGGTCACGATCGACCAGGGTCGGCACGCTGCCGTAGGGGTTCACTTCAGCCAGCTTGGGTGGGCAACGGCCCAGCTCGACATCGACGATCTCGACGCTGACACCTTTCTCGGCGAGCACCAGACGCACGCGATGGGAATAGTGATCGGCGGGGTCGGAGTAGCAGGTCAACCTATTGGTCACCGCCATGGCGATCCTCCTCGCTTTTTTGGTTTTCCAGAAACACGAAAAATTGCCTTGAGCAATTTCTGACGTCGCAGGCGACGGACTCACAAGGAAACCGTCAGGTATGGAAGGCATAAAAACCTGCGCGCCCATAAGGGCGCGCAGGTTTGTTTGTCATAGGTCGAACGACTTAGTGCACGTCCTTCCAGTACTCACGCTTGAGCAGGTAGGCGAACACGAAGAAGAACGCCAGGTACAGCAGCACATAGGTGCCGATGCGCTGGGACTCCAGCTTGACCGGGTTGGCCGAATAGGCCAGAAAGGTCACCAGGTTCTTCACCTTCTCGTCGAACTCGGCTTCGCTCAGCTTGCCGGTGTTCGGCTCGACGGTCAGTTGATCGCAGGCCTCATGAGTGATCGGCGTACCGGTCAGCGGGTCGAACTGCTTCTTGCCGTTTTCCACGACCTGAACCTGCTTGCAACCAATGACCTGATTGCCCTGCAGGCTGACCAACACGTTGGGCATACCCACGTTCGGGAACACCTTGTTGTTGGCGCCTAACGGACGAGTCGGGTCAGCGTAGAAGGTACGCAGGTAGGTATACAGCCAATCGGTACCACGCACACGAGCGACCAGAGTCAGATCGGGCGGGGCCGCGCCGAACCATGCCTTGGCATCGGCCGGCTTCATGCCGATCTTCATGTGGTCACCAATCTTGGCGTCGTTGAACACCAGATTCTCCAGCATGACTTCGTGCGGGATACCGAGGTCATCGGCAACACGCTCATAGCGCTGATACTGGGCCGAGTGGCAACCCATGCAGTAGTTGGCGAAAGTACGCGCGCCATCCTGCATGGCAGCCTTGTCGCGCAGGTCGATATCCACCTTGTCCAGCGGATAGTTGCTGGCAGCGCCCATGGCCAGGGCCGGCAGCGCAGCGAAAACAAATGCAGCGAAGAGCTTTTTCATCAGCCAGTCACCCTTTCCGGAACCGGTTTGGTCTTCTCCATCCTGGTGTAGAACGGCATCAGGATGAAGTACGCGAAGTACAGGAACGTGCAGATCTGCGACAGCAGGGTACGACCCGGGGTCGGAGCCAACACACCCAGTACGCCGAGGATGACGAAGGAGATGCAGAAGACCACCAGCCAGATCTTGCTCAGCCAACCCTTGTAACGCATGGACTTGACCGGGCTACGATCCAGCCACGGCAGGACGAACAGCACAGCGATCGCAGCGCCCATGGCGATAACGCCCAGGAGCTTGTCCGGCACCGCACGCAGAATCGCGTAGAACGGCGTGAAGTACCAAACCGGAGCGATGTGATCAGGCGTCTTGAACGGGTTGGCCGCTTCGAAGTTCGGTTTCTCGAGGAAGTAGCCACCCATTTCTGGGAAGAAGAACACCACGAAGCAGAACACGAAGAGGAAGACCACAACACCGACGATGTCTTTCACGGTGTAGTAAGGGTGGAACGCGATACCGTCGAGCGGCACACCGTTCTCGTCTTTGAACTTCTTGATGTCGACGCCATCAGGGTTGTTCGAACCGACTTCGTGCAGCGCCAGAATGTGCAGCACGACCAGGCCGAGCAGAACGATCGGCAGCGCGATCACGTGCAGAGCGAAGAAGCGGTTCAAGGTGATGCCGGAAATCAGGTAGTCACCACGGATCCACTGAGTCAGGTCATCGCCGATTACCGGGATGGCACCGAACAGCGAGATGATCACCTGGGCACCCCAGTAGGACATCTGGCCCCAAGGCAGCAGGTAGCCCATGAAGGCTTCGGCCATCAGCACCAGATAGATCAGCATGCCGAAGATCCACACCAGCTCACGCGGCTTCTGATAGGAGCCGTAGAGCAGGCCGCGGAACATGTGCAGGTAGACCACCACGAAGAACGCCGAAGCGCCGGTGGAGTGCAGGTAGCGCAGGATCCAGCCGTACTCGACATCACGCATGATGTATTCGACGGAGGCGAAAGCTTCCTCGGCGGACGGAGTGAAGCTCATGGTCAGCCAGATACCGGTAACGATCTGGTTGACCAGCACCAGCAGTGCCAGCGAGCCAAAGAAGTAGAAGAAGTTGAAGTTCTTCGGTGCGTAGTATTTGGAGAGATGGTCTTCCCACATCTTGGTGGCGGGGAAGCGCGCATCCACCCATTCCATGAATTTGCTCATCAGGCCTTCTCCTGGTCCACACCGATGATGATCACATCATCCGTCTCGTAGCTGTAGGGCGGCACCGGCAGGTTCAGCGGAGCCGGCTGCGCCTTGTAGACACGCCCAGCGAGGTCGTAACGAGAACCATGGCAGGGGCAGAAGTAACCGCCGACCCACTCGGCACCCAGATCGGCCGGAGCCACTTCCGGACGGAAGGATGGCGAGCAACCCAGGTGAGTGCACAAACCGACCAGCACCAGCAACTCGGGTTTGATCGAGCGGGTTTTCTTGTCGACGTACTCCGGCTGCACGGAAGCAGCGGATTCGGGGTCAGCTACGCTGCCTTCGATCTTGGTCAGGTTGGCCAGGATCTCCTCGGTACGGCGCACGATGAACACCGGCTGACCGCGCCACTCAGCAACCATCTGCTGACCCGCCTCGATCTTGCTGACGTTCACCTTCACCGGTGCACCGGCCGCCTTGGCCTTGGCACTGGGGAACCATGACCCCACGAACGGAGTCGCAGCACCTACCGCTCCTGCAGCACCCACCACGGAGGTGGCTGCAACCAGGAAGCGACGCCGGCCTGCATTCACGCCGTCATTGCTCATTCAGTCGTCTCCCATCAGCTTTGTGGCCTGTTGTTCAGGCCTCTACTAAGTAAAAATCGGGCCGCGCAAAAAATTCGCCAAATGGTAAAGAAAAGCCCCTTTTCTGACAAGGTAATTACCCGCCAAGAGGCTGACGAAAGCCTTGTCGCGCGCGGCCTGCGCGCGTGCGGCACGTTGTCGCATCATTTCGCCACGCCCATAAAAAACGCCCAGCTCCGTAAGGAAACTGGGCGCTTTTGCAAGCGTAGACGCGATTAACGCTTCGAGTACTGCGGACGCTTACGCGCTTTACGCAGACCGACTTTCTTACGCTCAACTTCACGGGCGTCACGAGTGACGTAACCAGCTTTACGCAGCGGGCTGCGCAGGGTCTCGTCGTACTCGATCAGAGCGCGGGTGATACCGTGACGGATCGCACCAGCCTGACCGCTGACACCACCACCAGCAACGGTGACGAAGATGTCGAACTTCTCGACGGTCTCGGTCAGCTCCAGCGGCTGACGCACGACCATGCGAGCGGTTTCACGACCGAAGAAGGTATCCAGGGCGCGGTTGTTGATCGAGATGTTACCAGTACCCGGACGCAGGAAAACGCGCGCGGTTGCGGTCTTGCGACGGCCAGTGCCGTAATTTTGAGTCGCCGACATAATGAACTATTCCGTTAAATCTTCAGTTCTTGGGGCTGCTGAGCGGTGTGCGGGTGAACTGCACCCTTGTACACCTTCAGCTTACGATACATGTCGCGACCCAGCGGGTTCTTCGGCAGCATGCCTTTGACCGCGGTCTCGATCACGCGCTCAGGAGCACGAGCGATCAGCTTCTCGAAGTTGATCTCTTTGATGCCGCCCGGGAAGCCGGAGTGGGAGTAGTACATTTTGTCGCTGGTCTTGGCACCAGTCACACGTACCTGCTCGGCATTGATCACGACGATGTAGTCGCCAGTGTCAACGTGAGGAGTGTACTCAGGCTTGTGCTTGCCACGCAGACGGCTCGCGATTTCGGTGGCCAGACGACCCAGGGTCTTGCCAGCAGCATCAACGACGAACCAGTCGCGTTTTACTGTTTCCGGTTTAGCAGTAAAAGTTTTCATTCTTTATAGCCTCAGGGGCCGCCCAGCAAAAATAGACGGCGGATCTTACTGAATAGTGCGTACTTTGACAAGTCAAAGGCAGCCGCATACGGACGCTATCGGGGGCTCGGGTCAGCGCGTCCACAATACGGCAAGATTCTTCGGCAGGCGGCGCATCACTTCCACCGCAGAAAGAGGTGGCGGATTATCCTGATTGCGAAAAAAATTTCAACCTGCTTGTATGGCTCTTTTGCCAAGGGAACACCTCATGGAATACTGCAAGCTAGGCCGAACCGATCTCGATGTCAGCGCCCTGTGCCTGGGCAGCATGACCTGGGGCGAGCAGAACAGCGAAGCCGAAGGCTTTGCCCAGATCGAGCGAGCCAAGGCCGGCGGCGTCAACTTCATCGATACCGCCGAGATGTATCCGGTGCCGCCGCGCGCCGAGACCTACAGCAAGACCGAACAGATCATCGGCAACTACTTCAAGCAGCATGGTGACCGCGCCGACTGGATTCTGGCCAGCAAGATCGCCGGCCCCGGCAACGGCATCAGCCATATCCGTGACGGCCAGTTGAAGTTCAACCGCGCACACATCGTCACCGCGCTGGACGCCAGCCTGAAACGCCTGCAGACCGACTGGATCGACCTGTACCAGCTGCACTGGCCAGAGCGCCCGACCAACTTCTTCGGCCAACTCGGCTATCGCCACCAGGACGTCGATTTCACGCCGCTGGAAGAAACCCTGGAAGTACTCGACGAGCAGGTGAAAGCCGGCAAGATCCGCCATATCGGCCTGTCCAACGAGACGCCATGGGGGGCAATGAAATTCCTGCAGCTGGCCGAACAACGTGGCTGGCCGCGTGCAGTCTCGATCCAGAACCCCTACAACCTGCTCAACCGCAGCTTCGAGGTGGGCCTGGCGGAAGTGGCGATTCGCGAACAATGCGGCCTGCTCGCCTACTCACCGCTGGCATTCGGCATGCTCAGCGGCAAGTACGACGGCGGCGCCCGCCCACAAGGCGCACGCATCAGCCTGTTCAGCCGCTTCGCCCGCTACACCAACCCGCAGTCGGAAGCGGCCTGTTCGCGCTACGTCGCCCTGGCGCGCGAGCATGGCCTGGATCCGGCACAGATGGCATTGGCCTTCGTTACCGCGCAGCCCTTCGTGACCAGCAACATCATCGGCGCTACCAGCCTGGAGCAACTGGACAGCAACCTGGCCAGCGCCGAGCTGAAGCTCTCCGAGGAGGTGCTTGCCGGTATCGAGGCGATCCACAAGGCGCAGCCCAACCCAGCGCCCTGATGAACAGGTAGCCCGGATACAATCCGGGCTACGCGCTGGCACGGGTGGCCTTTGTAAGGTGTCGCGGGGCCGCCCAGGCCGTGCGCACCAATGACCGTGACGCCGACATTTCGGTGTGCACGGCGCACCCTACGGTTTACACCAGCGAGCGGGCGATGATTTCCTTCATGATCTCGTTGGTGCCGGCATAGATGCGTTGCACCCGCGCATCGGCCCAGGCACGCGCCACCGGGTATTCCCACATGAAGCCGTAGCCGCCGTGCAGCTGCACGCATTCGTCGAGCACCTTGCACTGCAGATCGGTGCCCCAGTACTTGAGCATCGCGGCAGTCGGCACATCGAGCTTGCGATTCAAGTGCAGTTCCAGGCAACGATCGACGAAAACGCGCCCAACCTGTATCTCGGTGGCCATTTCGGCCAGTTTGAAGCGTGTGTTCTGGAAGTCCGACACCGACTTGCCGAACGCCTTGCGCTCACGGGTGTAGTCCAGCGTCCACTGCAGCGCCGCCTCGGCCGAGGCCAGGGCGCCGATGCCCACGGTCAGGCGCTCCTGTGGCAATTCCTGCATCAGGTAAGCGAAGCCCATGCCCGGCTGGCCCAGCAGATTTTCCTTGGGCACGCGCACATCCTGGAAGAACAGCTCGGAGGTGTCCTGCGCCTTCATGCCGACCTTCTCCAGGCGCTTGCCCTTGGAGAAGCCTGGCGTGCTGGTTTCGACCAGGAACAGGCTGGTGCCCTTGGCGCCGGCCTTGGGGTCGGTCTTGGCCACGACGATCACCAGGTCAGCCAACCAGCCGTTGGTGATGAAGGTCTTCGAGCCGTTGATCACGTACTCGTCGCCGTCAAGCACGGCGGTGGTCTTCACCCCCTGCAGGTCGGAACCGGCGCCCGGTTCGGTCATGGCGATGGCGGTGACCATCTCGCCGCTCACCAGCTTGGGCAGGTAATGCTGCTTCTGCGCCTCGCTGCCGTAATGCAGGATGTAGGGCGCGACAATGTCCGAGTGCAGGGAGAAACCGATGCCGGTCAGGCCAAGACGCCCGATTTCCTCGATCACCACGGTGCTGTAGAGGAAGTCGGCCGCCATGCCGCCGTACTCCTCGGGGATATGCGAGCAGAGCATGCCGGCCTCCCCAGCCTTGTTCCACAACGCACGGTCGACGTGCCCATCCTTCTCCCACTGATGGTGATAAGGCACCGCTTCCCGTTCGAGAAACTTGCGCACGCTGTCGCGGAACAGTTCATGGTCGGAGCTGAATAGCGTTCTGGGGATCATGGCACTACCTGTGTCTGAGGCGGACAAAAAGCATGGCCTCGACTTTAGCCAAGCAAACGCTTGGTCGCACTGGACACAAGCGCCAAAAAATAAGACGATCCAGCCGCTGCATGACCACTTAGCCTTGAATAAGAATAAATACCCATGGTTATCCCACAGCCGCGCGCAGCCTTGCGCCGTGTCAGCATTCTCGCCACCGATGGCGTATTCGCCTCCACCCTGATGCAGGCCAAGGACTTCTTCCACATGGCCGGCATTCGTTATGCCAAGCAGCAGGGGCTGGGCTTTGAGCCACCGTTCGAAATCCATCTGGTCAGCCCGGATGGCCTCCCCGTGAACAGCTTCAGCAATGTACGCCTGCCGGTGGACGGCGGCCTCGATACCTGCGATGTGATCATCCTGCCCGCCTTCTGGGACGACTTCGACGCTCTGTGCAAGCGCTACCCGCAGGTACTGGCCTGGCTGCGTAGCCGCCATGCCGCAGGCACGGCGATCTGTGGCGAAGCCACTGGAGTGTTCTGGATGGCCGAGGCCGGCCTGCTAGACGGCAAGGAGGCGACCACCTACTGGCGCTTCTTCCGCGAATTCACCGAGCGCTTCCCCAAGGTGCAGTTGAATCAGGACAAACACCTGTCCGACGCCGACAACCTGTATTGCGCTGGCGGCGTCACCTCGGCCTGCGACCTCTACATCTACATGATCGAACGTTACTGCGGCGCCGGCGTGGCCCAGGGCGTGGCACGCGACATCCTCTACGAGGTGCAACGCAGCTATACACCAGGGCGCATCGGCTTCGGCGGACAGAAGCTGCACCAGGACGTCACCGTGCTGCAGATCCAGCACTGGCTGGAAGAGCACTACGCCGACAAGTTTCGCTTCGAAGACGTGGCGCGCGAGCACGGCATGAGCATTCGCAACTTCATGCGTCGCTTCCAAGGGGCGACAGGCGACAAACCGCTGCACTACCTGCAGCGCCTGCGCATCGAAACCGCCAAGAGCCTGCTCTCCTCCACCCGCAAGAGCATCAAGACCATCAGCTACGAAGTGGGTTACGACGATGCGAGCTTCTTCGCCCGCCTGTTTCGCCAGCACACCGAGTTGTCGCCCAACCAGTACCGCCGCCAGTTCCAGCAGAAAGACACCCAGGCCTGAATACCGCTCCGGCCAGCCAGGCCGGGCGGTTTCAAGCAGCAGGCAAAGCGCCAGCCCACCCTTGGTTAGGTTGGCGCCTTGCGGCAGCGCCCTATGATCGGTGAGCGAAGATAACAACAACAGGTTCACCGCCATGCGCCGTTTATTGATTGCCCTGCTTGCCACCTGCAGCCTCAGCGCTGCAGCCGCCGACAACTGGAAACCCTTCCCGCTCGACCAGAGCGCCTACGACTACAGCGGCGACAAGCTGCGCCAAGCCTGGCCGCAACTGACTCGCGGCTTTGGCGATTACCCCTTCCCCGATGCCGACTGGGTGGCGAGCATGGCCACCCGCCACCCACAAGCTCTGGAGAAAACCGTCGCCGCCGGCACCGGCTTTACCGGCAAGCCGGAGGAAGCCGAGCTTTACGCACAGAAGCTGCAGGAGGTCTGGCGCCTGATGTTCCGTGGCGACTTTGCCCAGGCCAAGGAGCAGGGCCTGGCCCTCGGTGTTGGCGGGCAGGTTCCGGCGATGTTCGCCCAGGTGATCTACGCCATGTTTCTGGTGCCGGATCAGAACGAGAAACATCGCCTGCTCGAAGAGGTGATCACCTATACCGACGAGGCAGGCGAACTGATACAGGCGGACATCGTCGCGCAGTTCGGCCGCGTCTACGCCAAGGCGCGCCTGGGCGAAGAGCTGTCAGTGCCCGTGGTGCTCAAGCGCGGCTACACCTCGCAGATTCCCGACGAACTCAAGGCGCTGCTGGCCAAGCAGCCACAACAGCCCTTCGCCCTGGCGCTTTACGGCGGCTATGAAGCCGGCGTAATCCGCAAGGTCGGCAAGCTGGTGGGCAAGATGACCTACGGCGTCAGTGCAGACAACATGGAGAAGTACTTCCAGCGCAGCTTCCAGGCCCGTGACGACTTGCCCATCGGCCATTACGAATATGCCAATGCGCTGACCTACGTGTACGGCGATGACGAAGAAGACAAGGTCATCGAGCATCTCAAGCGCGCCGTGGCGATAAAACCGATCAGCGCCATGGAGGCGCTGGAAGTGGCACATGCGCAGAAGATCCTCGCCCAGCACCAGCAGAAGCTGGCGAAGAACTGAAACCTGCCCGCCCAGCAACGAAAAAGGCGAACCTGTGGGTTAATCCCGATCAGATAAGGTTTTTGCTCTTGTAGGGTGGGCCGGGCGGCGCTCCGCTTCAGCCCACCAACGGCGACCATCGTGGGCTGAAGCCCACCCTACAAGTCTGAAACCCTGGTCGCCCAGCAACGAAAAAGGCGACCTTGTGGGTCGCCTTTTTCGTATCGCTCACTCATCAGGGCCGGTGTGGGCGCGAGAGGAATTCGTGCGATTGCATTTCCAGCAGGCGGCTCAGCGTACGCTGGAACTCGAAGCTCAGACGGCCGCCAGTGTAGAGATCCTTGAGCTCCACCTCGGCGGAGATGATCAGCTTGACGTTGCGGTCGTAGAACTCGTCCACCAGATTGATGAAGCGCCGCGCCATGTCGTCCTTGGCCACGCTCATCTGCTCGACGTTGGCCAGGATCACTGCATGGAAGATCTTGCCCAGCTCGATGTAGTCGTTCTGGCTGCGCGGGCCATCGCACAGCTCACGGAACTCGAACCAGGCCACGTCCTCGCACACCCGCACGGCGTTGATCGCGCGGTTCTCGATCATCAACGCCTCGTTTTCCACCATGTGGGTGCAATCGGGTAGCAGGCTGCGGAAGCTGGTCAGCAGGCTCTCCTCGGCAGCCGGGCCGAGCGGAAAATGGAACAGCTCGGCCTGTTCCAGCGCGCGCAGACGATAGTCGACGCCGCTGTCGACGTTGACGATATCGGTGTGCTGCTTGAGCAGAGCGATGGCAGGCAGGAAGCGCGCACGCTGCAGACCATCCTTGTACAGACCGTCTGGCACGATATTGGACGTGGCCACCAGCGACACGCCATTCTTGAACAGCTCCTCCATCAGCGTGGCGAGGATCATCGCGTCGGTGATGTCGCTGACGAAGAACTCGTCGAAGCAGATCACCCGCGCCTCGTCGGCGAAACGCTTGCCGATGATGGTCAGCGGGTTCTTCTCGCCCTTGAGGGTCTTCATTTCCTCGTGCACACGCTTCATGAAGCGGTGGAAATGGGTGCGCATCTTCTGCTCGAACGGCAGCGCATCGAAGAAGGTATCGACCAGGTAGGTCTTGCCACGGCCGACGCCACCCCAGAAATACAGGCCCTTGACCGGCCCCTGCGGCTTCTTGCCGAACAGCTTGCCCATCAGCCCGGACTTGCCCTGATCACGCGCGACCAGGTCGTCGTACAGACGCTGCAAATGGCGGACGGCATTTTCCTGGGCCGCATCATGGAAGAAGTCGGGCCGCTTGAGGTCGGCCTGATAACGCTCGAGGGGGGTCATGATTCGTTAGCCGGGCAAGTAAAAACGGGGGCGTCACTTTAGCGACGCCCCCGTTGATTGGCAATCGGTGCGAGCCAGGCACACGCCCTATCCAATTTATGGGAGAGGGCCGGGAAGAGGGCAGACCGACGACGCGGTGCAGCGACCCCCTCTCCCCCAGCCCCTCTCCCGCAAGCGGGAGAGGGGAGCAAAAGCATCTTCACTCCTGCGGCGCCAGCGCCTCGCGCAGGCGGGCGATAGCGGCTTCCAGCGCCTGGCCATCGGCGAACTCGGGGCTGCTGGCAACGCTCTCGCCATCGACCCAGACAGCGAATGCCAGGCCTTCGGCGCGCACATCCAACGGCTCGCCGGATTGCAGACGCTTGTTGACCATGCCGGCGGACTTGCCATCGACGAAGGACTTTGACAGCAACAGTTGCTCGCCATCGGCATCCAGCAAGCGGAAGCGGAAGCTGCCGTCGTCATCGCGAAAGCTGACGAAGCGCGCGCTCTTGGCGGCCTTCTTCTTCTCGCCAGCGGCTACCTGTACCTGCTCGCGGAACGAGCGCAGCCCCACCGCCTCGCGCAGCTCGCCGAGGAATGGCGTGGCGATCTTGCGCGCCTTGGCGGCGCCAGCGAGGAGGATATCCTCCAGGTCGGCCGGCTTGGCGATCAGCGCGTTGTAGCGCTCGCGCGCCTCGCCCAAGGTGTCTTCGAGCAGCTGGTACAGGCGATTCTTCGCCTCGCCCCAGGCCAGGCCGCCTTCCAGCTCGGCACGGAACTCGGCCTGCTGCGCGTGACTGGCGAAGGCCTGGTACAGGGTGAACAGGTGCGAGCCTTCGGCATCCTTGGGCTCACCCGGCAGCTTGGAGTCGGTGACGATGCGCGCCACGGCGTCCTTGAGCTGCTTGGCGGTGCCGAACAGCGGGATGGTGTTGTCGTAGCTCTTGCTCATCTTGCGTCCGTCGAGACCGGGCAGCGTGGCCACCTCCTCCTCGATCACCACCTCGGGCAGGACGAACAGATCCTTGCCCTTGCCGAACAGGTGGTTGAAACGCTGGCCGATGTCGCGGGCCATCTCCACGTGCTGAATCTGGTCACGACCGACCGGCACCTTCTGCGCGTTGAACATCAGGATGTCCGCGGCCATCAGCACCGGGTAGCTGAACAGGCCCATGGTCACGCCGGCATCCGGGTCTTCACCGGCTTCGACGTTCTTGTCCACCGAGGCCTTGTAGGCGTGGGCACGGTTGAGCAGGCCCTTGCCGGCGACGCAGGTGAGCAACCAGCACAGCTCGGGGATCTCAGGGATGTCGGACTGGCGGTAGAAGGTCGCCTTGTCGGTATCCAGGCCCAATGCCAGCCAGGTGGCGGCGATCTCCAGGCGCGAACGCTGGATGCGCGCCGGGTCATCGCACTTGATCAGCGCGTGGTAGTCGGCGAGGAAGTAGAACGAGTCCATCTGCGGGTCGCGGCTGGCGACGATGGCCGGACGGATGGCGCCAGCGTAGTTGCCCAGGTGCGGCGTGCCGGTGGTGGTGATACCGGTAAGGATACGGGTGGTCATGATCAGATTCGCTTTGCTTGAACTATTCCGCTGATCGCGCGAGCCAGGGCCGCGGGACGCCTTGAATGCCAGATTGATCGTAGGGTGCGCCGCGCGCACCACACATGCAGGTGCGCACGGCGCACCCTACGCCAAGCTCACAGACGCGGCAGAAGGACTTCCTTCAGATCCGTCAGCTTGCCATGAAAAAAGTGACCGCATTCTGCCACTTTCAGCAGCTCGTGGGCACGCCCGAGATTGGCCGACCAGGCGTACACGGCCTGTGGCTCGACCACTTCGTCAGCATCGGGCTGGATCACCACCAGCGGGCACTGGCTGGCCGGTGGCGTCTCGGCGGTCAGGCGATGCACCGCCGGCGCCACCATGAACAGCTTGCTCGGCACCTGCCCCTGCGCTTCCAGGCGCGCGCCCAGCGCAGCGGCGACGAAGCCCCCGAAGGAAAAGCCCAGCAGGGTGATGGGCAGGTTCGGGTATTCCTCCTTGAGCCAGGCCGCGACGGCTTCGGCGTCGTCCACTTCGCCGGTGCCCATGTCATGGCTGCCAGCACTGGCGCCAACGCCGCGATAATTGAAACGCAATGTGTGATACCCACAGTCGCGCGCCGTACGCTGAAGGGTGGACACCACCTTGTTGAGCATGGTGCCGCCCTGTATCGGGTTGGGATGGCAGATCAGCGCCACGCCTCGGGCGTCCGGCACCTCCAGCAGAAGGGATTCGAGTTGGCCCACAGGGCCTTGAATGAAAAGAGGGGTTTCGCGACTGAGCAACACTGAACTCCGTGACCCCGCAACGGGTCGACTCGTCTAGCAAACTGCCTGTGCGGCAAATGAACCTGTTCAGCGCCTCACAAGCTCGCGCAATGCAAGGCAAAAACAGGAGAGGAAGCGGAGTGTACTGTCGTACATGAGCATTCCGAACCTGTTTTTGACGCAGCAGCGCCGACGCGCAGTAGACTCTGAGCAGGTTCTGGTCATATACAGCACAGGCTCAAGCCGCTAACGTAAAGCAAAGCCGTTTTGAGAGGAAGGACTCGTGGAACAGACCGTTACAGCCTGGTTGATACCCGCCCTGACCCTGGTGGTCGGCATCGCCGTGGGCTTTCTGCTCGCCCGCCTGGCCCCCAATGCTGCACCGGGCCGTACGCAGCGGCAGATGGATGAAATGCAGGCACGCTTCGAGGCCTACCAGAACGAAGTGGTGACCCACTTCAACACCACCGCCAGCCTGGTGAAGAAACTCACCCAGAGCTACCAGGACGTGCAGGAACACCTGTCCGACGGCGCCAATCGCCTGGCCCTGGACGAACTGACCCGTCAACGTCTGCTGGCCACCCTGAACAGCACCGAAGCCGGCGAGAAACGCGAGCGCCTGACGCCGCCGAAGAACTACGAAATGCCCAAGGACTATGCGCCGAAAAGCGATGGCCCGGGCATGCTGGACGAGAGCTACGGGCTGAAGAAGCCGTAATTTTCGAGCCGATGCAAAGAGCCCCGCAACTGCGGGGCTTTTTGTTTTGTAGGAGCGAATTTATTGGCTATGTCAGCGTTAAGTGTTGGGGGGGTTGGTGCAAAGGCCCGTAGGGTGGGCCGGGCGGCGCTCCGCTTCAGCCCACCACAGGCGGTCAGCGTGGGCTAAAGCCCACCCGCTGTCACCTTCGGTCGCGAATAAAGCGGAACGCCGCCCGTTCGCTCCTACACGATGTTATACGAAGCCCAGGCGCCTGCGCAGCGTCTGCTCGAGGCGCTGTGCCACTTCTTCGAATGCTGGTGCGGTGTCGAGCAGATCGCGCAATTGCACCATCTTCAGGCCGGCATAGCCGCAGGGATTGATGCGCTGGAATGGCGTCATGTCCATGTCGACGTTCAGCGCCAGGCCATGGAACGAGCAGCCACGGCTGACGCGCAAGCCCAGCGAGGCGATCTTGTCACCGTTGACGTATACGCCTGGCGCATCCGCCTTGGGCGCTGCATCGACGCCGTAGTGGGCCAGCAGATCGACCAGGCTCTGCTCCATGGCCGTAACCAGCTCGCGCACCCCCAGATCAAGACGGCGCAGATCCAGCATCAGATAAGCCACTAGCTGGCCCGGGCCGTGGTAGGTCACCTGACCACCCCGCTCGACCTGAATCACCGGAATGTCGCCCGGTGCCAACAGATGCTCGGCCTTGCCGGCCTGGCCCTGGGTGAACACCTTGGGATGTTGCAGCAGCCAGATTTCGTCCGGCGAGTGCTCATCGCGCTCGCGGGTCAGATGGCGCATGGCCTCCAGCGTCGGCTGATAGTCGACCAGGCCAAGATGACGGACGATGAGTTCAGGCACTCAGAGCACCATGTGCACACGACCAGTCGCACGCAGGTCGACATGGATCGCCTGCAACTGCTCGACGCCGGTAGCGGTGATCAGCACTTGTACGGAGAGGAAATTGCCGTTGCGGCTGTCACGCATGACCAAAGTCGAGGTATCCAGGTCAGGCGCATGACGCTGAATCACCTCGATGACCAGGTCGGAGAAACCTTCGCCAGCAGTGCCGATAGCCTTGATCGGGTAACGCTCGCAGGGGAATTCAATTTTTGGGGGTTGAACATCGCTATCGGTCATGGCATCAGCGGGCTTGTGGCCCGTCCAGTATAGGGCCGCTCCAGATCGGAGCGGCCGGGCGGAAGCAGAGCGCCTCTCAGGCAGTCAGGCGAAGAAGCACGGTTACAGCCTGTATGTGGGCCCTAACTCCGCCGATTTCAACGCCAGCGACTTGCAGAGGCAGCTGTCAGTTGAACAGGCCGAAGAAGAACAACCGAATGCTGTCCCACAGACGGCGCAGCAGGCCGCCCTCTTCCACCGGTTCCAGAGCGACCAGGTCGGTGCTGCGCACCACCTCGTCACCCAGTCGTACTTCGACCTTGCCAATCACGTCACCCTGCGCAATCGGTGCGACCAACTGCAGGTTGAGGCTCATGCTCGCCTGCAGCTTTTCCAGCTGGCCCTTGGGCATGGTCATGGTCAGGTCTTCGGCCAGGCCGGCCTTGACCTGACGCGCAGCGCCTTTCCAGACAGTAGCCTGAGCCAGCTCGGTGCCCTTCTGGTAGAAGGTGCGGCTTTCGAAGAAACGGAAACCATAGGTCAGCAGCTTCTGGGTTTCCGCAGCGCGAGCCTGCTCGCTGTCGGTACCGAATACCGAGGTGATCATCCGGGCGCCATCACGCACGGCCGAGGCCACCAGGCAGAAGCCGGCTTCCTGGGTGTGACCGGTTTTCAGACCGTCGACGGTACGGTCACGCCACAGCAGCAGATTGCGGTTGGGTTGCTTGATGTTGTTCCAGAGGAATTCCTTCTGCGAGTAGATCGCATAGTGCTCGGCATCTTCGTCGATGATCGCGCGCGCCAGGATCGCCATGTCATGGGCACTGGAGTAGTGCTCCGGATGCGGCAGACCGGTGGCGTTCATGAAGTGGCTGTTCTTCATACCGAGGCGCTCGGCGGTGGCGTTCATCATGTCGGCGAAGGCATCCTCGCTGCCGGCGATGTATTCGGCGATGGCGATGCTCGCGTCGTTACCGGACTGGATGATGATGCCATGCAGCAGGTCATCAACAGTGGCCTGGCTGTTCAACGGCAGGAACATGGTCGAGCCGCCAGAAGCCGCACCACCGGTACGCCAGGCGTGTTCGCTGATGGTCACCAGATCCTGCTCGCCGATCTTGCCGTTACGGATTTCCAGGGTGGCGATGTAAGCGGTCATCAGCTTGGTCAGGCTGGCTGGCGGCAGACGCTCGTCAGCGTTGTTCTCGACCAGGACGTTGCCGCTGGCGGCGTCCATCAATACGTAGGATTTGGCTGCCAGTTGCGGCGGCGCCGGAACCACCTGCTGACTGGCCATGGCAAAGGGCGCCGCCAGAAGGGTAAGAACCAGGGAAGCACGTTGCACGAAGCTGGTGATGTTCATCCGTCTCTCGAAAATCATTGCTTGGGTTGTACGGCCCCGAAGGGCCATCTTTCGACTCGCGAAAAAGCGAGCCTCGGATTTAGTCCGGCAAATGCCGGTTTAGTGCCGTCAGTCGGCCCGCACCAGCGTGGGCTGCCCCAGGTTGGCCAGGCGCACACTGCTCTGCAGCTGCTCAGCCTCGCCCTGGTTGCTGATCGGCCCCAGGCGCACGCGATGCAGAATCTGCTGGTCGCGTACCACTGAGCTGATGAACACCGGCACACTGGTCGTCTGACTCAACTTGGACTTGAGCAGCTCCGCAGCGTCCGGATTGGCGAAGGCTCCCACCTGGAGATACAGGCCAGAGGCTGCGAGTGAATCGTTTTTTTTTGCGTCGATCTGCACCGGCACCACGGCCGCGGCGTGCTGCGCCGGTGGTGGCGAGTACTGCTCGACCACCTGCGGCATCGACTGCGCGACCGGCTGGGCAACCGCGGCCTTGGCAGGCTGATTGTTGGCCAGCACCAGCGGCACCGGACGGCCCTGCTGTGCCCACCACTCATGCGGGTCGATACCCTCGACCTTGACCCGCGCCGTGCCCTTCTCGGCATAGCCGAGCTTCTTCGCCGCCGCGAAGGACAGGTCGATGATGCGATCGGAATAGAACGGCCCGCGGTCGTTGACCCGCAGGATCACGACCTTGCCGTTCTCCAGGTTGGTCACCCGTACGTAACTAGGCAGCGGCAGGGTCTTGTGCGCGGCGGTCATGCCGTACAGGTCGTAGGTCTCACCATTGGCGGTGGCCTGACCATGGAACTTGGTGCCATACCAGGAAGCCGGCCCTGTCGCCTGGTAACGGCGGGCATCCTGGATCGGGTAGTACTGCTTGCCGAATACCACGTATGGGCTGGCCTTGACCGGGCCATAGTGCGGCATGGGGATGGCATCCTGAATCTTCGAGACGTCGACGTCCCACCAGGGCGCGCCATCGCGGTGTGGCCGGTTGAAATCATCCGGCCCGGAAATGCCTGCCGACTGCCCCGGCGTCACCGTCGGCTGCGGGGCGCGATTGGAAGAGCAGCTCGCCAGCAGCAGCGCTGCGGTCACGCAAGCTGCCAGCGGCAGCAGTTTGGACGAACTCATCGATTACCCCGTGCTTCGACCAGCAGCTCGGCGAGCTGGTTGACCGCCATGGCATACATCACGCTGCGATTGTAGCGGGTGATGGTGTAGAAGTTGGGCAGACCGAACCAGTATTCGTCGCCTTCTGCGCCTTCCAGACGAAACGCGGTCACCGGCACGTCCTCGGCGAGGGCATCCTTGCTGTTCCAGCCCAGAGCCCGCAGTTCGGCGACGTTCTTCACCGGGTCGAGCCCTTGGGTCAGGCCTTCTTCGACGCGCGCACCGCTGACTTCGACGCGGCTGGCCACCTGGCCACCGGCTTGCCAGCCGTGACGCTTGAAGTAGCTGGCGACGCTACCGATGGCATCGGTGGGGTTGCTCCAGATATTGATATGACCATCGCCGTCGAAGTCCACGGCATAGGCGCGGAAGCTACTCGGCATGAACTGCGGCAGACCCATGGCACCGGCGTAGGAGCCCTTGAGCGTAATCGGGTCGACCTGTTCTTCACGGGTGAGCATGAGGAACTCACGCAGCTCCTTGCGGAAGAACGGCGCACGCGGTGGGTAATCGAAAGCCAGGGTCGACAGTGCGTCCATCACCCGCCAGCTACCGGTATTGCCGCCGTAGAAGGTTTCCACGCCGATGATGGCGACGATGAACTGCGGCGGTACGCCGTATTCGGCCTCGGCCTTTTCCAGCGCGGCCTGATGTTTGTTCCAGAACTCCACGCCTTGAGCGATACGCTTGTCGGTGATGAAGATCGGCCGGTATTCCTTCCAGGGTTTGACCTTCTCGGCCGGCCGCGAAATCGCGTCGAGGATGGCCTGCTTGCGCTCGACCTCGGCGAACAGCGCGTACAGTTGCTCACTGGCAAAACCGTAGTCGCGGGTCATTTCCTCGACGAACTCGGTCACCTGTGGCGAGTCCTGGTAATCGGCTGCCAGCGCCTGGGCGCCGCCACCGAGCAGACCAGCAAGACCTACGCCCACAAATGCCCGAGCGGTCCAACTGCGCAATGCATGCATTAACTCAAAACCCCCAATCAAACCTGAGCGATCCACTTTCTGTGAGTGTGGATCGCCATCAATATCCCGAAGCCTGACAACAGCGTGACCAGATGGGTTCCGCCGTAGCTAATGAAAGGCAGTGGCACGCCCACGACAGGAAGCAGCCCACTGACCATGCCGATGTTGACGAATACATAGACGAAGAAGGTCATGGTCAACGCACCTGCCAGCAGCTTGCCGAACAGCGTCTGAGCCTGGACGGTAATCACCAAACCGCGTGCAAGCAACAGCAGGTACAACAACAGCAACAAACAGACACCAACCAGGCCGAACTCTTCAGCGAGCACGGCAATGATAAAGTCCGTATGACTTTCCGGCAAAAAATCCAGGTGCGACTGGGTACCCAGCAGCCAGCCCTTGCCCAGCACACCGCCAGAGCCGATGGCAGCCTTGGACTGGATGATGTTCCAGCCGGCCCCCAGCGGGTCGCTCTCGGGATTGAGGAAGGTCAGCACGCGGCGTTTCTGGTAGTCGTGCATCACGAAGTACCACATGCCCACCGCGATCGGCACCACTGCGGCGGCGGCGCCGACGATCCAGCGCCATTGCAGGCCGGCCATGAAGATGACGAAGGCGCCCGAGGCAAGAATCAGCAGCGAGGTGCCCAGATCCGGCTGTTTGACGATCAGCACGAAGGGCACGCCGATCATCGCCAGACTGATGACGATGTGTTTGAAACGTGGCGGCAGATTATGCCGGGACAGGTACCAGGCGATGGTCATCGGCATGATGATCTTCATCAGCTCCGAGGGCTGGAAGCGGATCACCCCTGGAATGTTGATCCAGCGCGTGGCGCCCATCGCAGTGTGGCCCATGACTTCCACCACGGTCAGCAGCGCGACGCCAATGACGTAAGCCAGCGGCACCCAACGTGCCATGAAGCGCGGATCGAACTGGGCGATCACGACCACCGCGACCATGCCGATACCGAAGGACGACGCCTGCTTGAGCAACAGATCGATGTTCTTGCCACTGGCCGAATAAAGGATGAACAGGCTGCCGGCACCAAGCACCAGTAGCAGCAGCAACAGCCAGCCGTCGATATGCAGGCGCTGCAGCAGAGTGGCACGACGACGCAGTACGTCCTCGTCGGACAGGACACGGTCGAAATTACTCTTCATCGCTGACTGACCTCGGTAGGCTTCGGCGCTGCGAACTCAGCCTTGAGCTGACCGTTTTCATCCAGCAGCCAGGCATCCATCACCTGCTTGACCACCGGGGCAGCGACACCGGAACCGGATTCGCCGTTTTCCACCATGACCGCCACGGCGATCTGCGGCTTGTCTGCCGGGGCGAAGCCTATGAACAGGGCATGGTCGCGATGGCGCTCCTGCACCTTGTTGCGGTCGTACTTCTCGCCCTGCTTGATTGCCACCACCTGCGCGGTACCGCTCTTGCCGGCGATGCGATAGACCGAACTGTCGCCAACCTTGCGCGCGGTACCACGAGGGCCATGCAGCACTTCTTCCATGCCGCGAATACCGTAATCCCAGAATTTCGGATCACGCAGCACGATATCCGGCATCGGATTGGGGTCGACGGGCAGGCGGCCGGCAATGCTCTTGGCCAGGTGCGGACGAATCCACTTGCCGCGCGTGGCCATCAGCGCCGTGGCTTGCGCCAGTTGCAGCGGCGTGGTCTGCATATAGCCCTGGCCGATGCCAAGAATCAGGGTCTCACCCGGATACCAGGGCTGGCGGTAGCGCGCTCGCTTCCAGTCGCGCGAAGGCATCAGCCCGGCGGTTTCCTCGAACATGTCCAGCGAAACCCGCTGGCCCAGGCCGAAGCGACTCATGTAGTCATGCATGCGGTCGACGCCCATCTTGTGCGCCAGATCGTAAAAATAGGTGTCGTTGGAGCGGGCGATGGCCAGGTTGAGGTCGACCCAACCGTCACCGGTGCGGTTCCAGTTGCGGTACTTGTGGCTGTGATTGGGCAATTGATAGAAGCCGGGGTCGAACACCCGCGAGGTGGGCGTGACCACACCAGCATCGAGACCGGACACAGCGACCATCGGCTTGATCGTCGAGCCAGGCGGGTAAAGGCCGCGCAGCACGCGGTTGTAGAGCGGCTGGTCGATGGAATCACGCAGCTCGCCATAAGCCTTGAAACTGATACCGGTGACGAAGGGATTGGGGTCGAAGCTGGGCTGGCTGACCATTGCCAACACTTCGCCGTTGTTCGGATCGATCGCCACCACCGCACCACGGCGGCCGCCCAGAGCATGCTCGGCGGCCTCCTGCAGTTTCACGTCGAGGCTGAGGACGATGTCCTTGCCGGGTTTCGGATCGATGCGATTGAGCACGCGCAACACGCGGCCGCGCGCGTTGGTCTCGACTTCCTCGTAACCGACCTCGCCATGCAGCTCGTCTTCGTAGAAGCGCTCGATACCGGTCTTGCCGATATGGTGCGTGCCGGCGTAATCGGTCGGGTCGATGCGCTTGAGCTCCTGCTCGTTGATACGCCCGACATAACCGACGGAATGCGCGAAGTGCTCCTGCTGCGGGTAATGCCGCACCAGTTGCGCAGCCACCTCGACGCCCGGCAGGCGGAACTGGTTGACCGCCACACGGGCGATCTGCTCCTCGGACAGCTCGAACAGGATAGGCACCGGCTCGAACGGGCGGCGCCCCTGGCGCACGCGACGCTCGAACAGCGCCCGATCATCGTCGGTCAACTCCAGCACTTCGACCACGGTATCGAGCACCTGCAACCAGTCTCCAGCACGCTCTCGCGTCACGGTCAGGCTGAAGCTCGGCCGGTTGTCGGCGATGATCACGCCATTGCGGTCGAAGATCAGCCCGCGTGTCGGCGGGATCGGCTGCACGTGGATACGGTTGTTTTCCGCCAGGGTGCTGTGATGCTCATACTGAATGACCTGCAGGTAATACATGCGCATGATCAGCACGAGCGTCAGCAGCAGGATGAAAGCGCCCCCGACCAGCACACGGCGCCGAACCATGCGTGCGTCTTTTTCGTGATCCTTGAGGCGAATCGGCTGGGGCATCTTTAGGCAGAGCCTACTTCACTTGTGGTACGGGTGGCCGGACAGCACGGTCCAGGCCCGATAGATTTGCTCACCGAGCAGAATACGCACCAGCGGATGCGGCAAGGTCAGTGGCGACAGCGACCAGCGCTGTTCGCTACGCGCGCATACCTCCGGCGCCAGCCCTTCCGGGCCGCCGACCATGAGATTGACGTTGCGTGCGTCCAGACGCCAGCGATCCAGCTCCGCGGCCAACTGCTCGGTGCTCCACGGCTTGCCATTGACCTCGAGGGTGACGATACGTTCGCCAGGCTGCACCTTGCTCAGCATGGCTTCACCCTCCTGACGGATCAGGCGCGCGACATCGGCGTTCTTGCCCCGGGTATTCAGCGGGATTTCCACCAGTTCCAGGGGCAGCTCGGCCGGCAGGCGCTTGACGTACTCCTGCCAGCCTTCCTCGACCCAGCGCGGCATGCGCGATCCGACGGCGATCAGTTTGATCCGCACGGTTTGCGCTTACTCGGCCGAATGTTGTGCGCGGCTCTGCTCGGCACCCTGCCACAAGCGCTCGAGGTCGTAGAACTGACGCGCGGTCGGCAGCATGACGTGAACGACGACGTCGCCCAGGTCGAGCAGTGCCCACTCGCCGCTGTCCAGGCCTTCGCTGCCGATCGGGCGCACGCCCTGCTCCTTGACCTTCTCCACCACGTTTTCCACCAGCGACTTGACCTGACGGCTGGAGCTACCACTGGCGATCACCATGAAATCGGTGATGCTGGTCTTTTCCTTGACGTCGATGACGGTGATGTCGGTGGCCTTGATTTCTTCCAGTGCCGCTACGGCGATCTTGACCAGCTCGGCGCTGGGCATGGTTTGCTTACTCATATTCGACTCATTTGCCTCATGTAATGGACGTCAACGCGACAGGCGCGACGCTTCAAGCATTGGGCGCACGGTACAGATCATGCGCCTGGATATAGGCAAGCACCGCATCCGGCAGCAGATAGCGCGCCGAACGACCGGTTGCCAGCAATTGGCGGATCTGCGTGGCGGAAATCGCCAGCGGAGTCTGCCAGATGAAACTGATTTGCCCGCCTGCCCCGCTCAGACTCAACGGGTCGCTGACACTGCGCGCCGCCAGCAGATCACGCAGCGCCTCCGGCGCCTCGCTGTCGGCATCGGGCCGCTGCAGCACCAGCAGGTGGCAGTGATCGAGCAGCTCCTCCCAGCGGTGCCAGCCAGGCAGGCCGCAGAAGGCATCCCAGCCGAGCAGCAGATACAGCTGATCGCCCTCCGCCAGCTCGGCGCGCACCGATTCCAGGGTGTCGACCGTGTACGACGGTTTGTCTCGACGCAGCTCCCGGTCATCGACCGTCAGTTGCGCTTCATCGGCCACCGCCAGTTGCACCATGGCCAGACGCTGCTCGGCAGTCGCTTGCGGCGCCTCCCGGTGCGGCGGCCGCGCGTTGGGTATCAGGCGCAGCTCGTCGAGCTGCATGAACTCGGCCACCTCCAACGCTGCACGCAGGTGGCCGATATGCACCGGGTTGAAGGTACCGCCAAGCAGGCCAATACGTCGGGCGCCGTGACTCTGGGCGTCAGTACGCTTCATTTAGGTGCGAATGTGTCCATCGCCAAAGACCACGTATTTCTGGCTGGTCAGTCCATCCAGACCCACCGGTCCACGCGCATGCAGCTTGTCGGTGGAGATACCGATCTCCGCACCCAGGCCGTACTCGAAACCATCGGCGAAACGGGTGGAGGCATTGACCATCACCGAAGCGGAATCCACCTCGGTGAGGAAGCGCCGCGCGTCACTGAAGTTCTCGGTGATGATCGAATCGGTGTGCTGCGAGCCGTAGTGGTTGATGTGCTCGATGGCGGCATCCAGGGAGTCGACAATGCGAATCGCCAGGATCGGCGCGTTGTATTCGGCAAACCAGTCATCCTCGCTGGCCTCCAGCACATCACTGCCAAGCAGCTCGCGCGTCGCGGCATCGCCACGCAGTTCCACGCCCTTGTCACGGTAGATGGCGGCCAGCGGCGGCAGCACACGAGCAGCGATAGCGGAATGAACCAGCAAGGTTTCCATGGCATTGCAGGGCGAGTAGCGCTGGGTCTTGGCGTTGTCGCAGACGCGGATGGCCTTGTCGATGTCGGCGGCGATGTCGACATAGACATGGCAGACGCCGTCCAGATGCTTGATCACCGGCACCTTGGCGTCGCGGCTGATACGCTCGATCAGGCCCTTGCCGCCACGCGGCACGATCACGTCGACGAAGGCCGGCATGCTGATCAGCTCGCCGACGGCAGCGCGATCAGTGGTTTCCACCACCTGCACGGCAGCGGCCGGCAGGTCGGCCTCGGCCAGGCCCTGCTGGATGCAGCGGGCAATCGCCTGGTTGGAATGAATGGCTTCCGAACCACCGCGCAAGATGGTGGCGTTGCCGGACTTCAGGCACAGGCTGGCAGCATCGATGGTCACGTTCGGACGCGACTCGTAGATGATGCCGATCACACCCAGCGGCACACGCATGCGACCGACCTGGATGCCGGAAGGCAGGTAGCGCATGTCCTGGATCTCGCCAATCGGGTCGGGCAGCGTGGCCACCTGGCGCAAACCTTCGATCATGCCGTCGATGACCTTAGGGGTCAGCGCCAGGCGGTCGACCATGGCCGGCTCCAGGCCACTGGCGCGCGCAGCGCTCAAATCCAGTTCATTGGCGGCAGTCAGCTCGGCGCGAGCGGCGTCGAGGGCATTGGCAGCGGCCTGCAGCGCGCGGTTCTTCTGCGCGGTGCTGGCACGGGCGAGCACCCGCGAAGCCTGGCGGGCAGCCTGGCCCAGGCGGGTCATGTAGTCGTGCACGGACTCGGTCATGGCGGCGGAGGTCTGGCAATTGGAAAAAGGGGCTGATTATAGCGGGCTCGCGAGGCCACGCCCAGCGGCGTCTGGCAAGCGGTAGACAGGGCGTCCATCGAGCGCTGCCAGTAACGCCGACAGGCGCGCCACAGAAGCCTTGCGCGCGTGACGGTGACACTCATGGCAAAAGGCCGCCCGAAGGTTGGGTAAACAAAAGCCGTCGCAATGTTTACCTTCACACTCAGCTTGCTCGGACAAGCCCCCCCCGGCGCTGTAAGCCGCTGCCCCGATAACAATAAAAACGCCGGAGTGCCCACGCCATGCATTACCGCACCGACTACAGCCCCGCCCTGCTGGCCGCACCGCCATCCGTCGTGGATATCGCAGGCTGGCGCCTGCATTACCAGGCCTATTCGACCCGCCAGCGCGACACTCGCCAGCCCGTACTGTTGTTGGGCGGCGCCTTTCAGAGCTTTCGCTCCTTCGCCGCCGAGGTCGACGAACTGCTCACCACGCACCCGGTCATTCTGCTCGACCTGCCCAGCCAGGGCGGCAACCTGCAACTGGCACCGGAGCTTGCCCTGGAACAGTTGGCCGATCTGATCGCAGGCTTCGCCGAACAATTGCAGCTACCACCGCTGATGCCCATTGGTCTGTCCTACGGCTCGGCGCTGGCCGCGCTGTTCGCCGCTCGGCATCCGCAACGCTGTGCTCGTCTTTTGCTCGCAGGCATCACCGCCTTCGGCCGCCCCGGCGCCCGCCTGATGCTAGAAGAGGGCCTGGCCCTGCTCGATGAAGGTCGCACGGAGGAATTCGCCCAGGGCGCCCTGACCGGGTTGCTCAATCCGTTACACCTGAACGACACCGGCATATCACCGGTATTTCGCAAGGCGTTGCTGCGGCAGATCCAGCGCCTGAGTCCGGCCGAGGTGGAGCGCTATCGGCAGAACAGCCGGCGCCTGCTGGCTTTCGGTGGCTTCATCGCGCATCCGCAGTGCCCGACACTGGTACTGGCTGGCGAGCACGATCATTTCACTCAACCCTGGGAGCACGCGCATTTCGCGGCGGCCTGCCGTCAGGGCGAATGCGCCCTGATTCACCAGGCTGACCATCTCGCCCAGTTCGAACGGCGCGAGGCCTGCGCAGCGCTCTACCGCCCCTTTCTCAATCAACGCCCACTGCCATTACGCAGCCCAGGCAGCACCCGCCTGCCGTCCGAGCAGTTGCTTTCCCTGGAAAAACGCACCGAGCCACGCCAGGCACCGCGTCAGCGCCAGGCATGGCTGCGGCACGCCGAAGGCCAACGATGGCCGGTAGAACTGCGCGAACTGGGCTTCTTTGGCGGGCTGCTGCAGGCCGACCTGCCCACCGCGCTGCCAAGGCGCGGCTGGCAGCTGCAAGTAGGCGATCTGCCGCCTCAACACCTGCTGCCACTGCGCCATGAACAGCAGGATCTGGCCTTCGTTTTCCCACATACCGATGCCGAAGCCAGCCTGGCGCTGGCCGAGCTGATCCACCCGGCACCGCTACCGGCAGCGGCCTGCGCATAACCTGGATACAGTCCAGACAATCTGCCCCGGATTGCACCGGGCTACGGCTGGAGTCGCGTATGGAGCTAGACCTGCGCCTGAATCACCCGAACCAGACCGGGTAGGCGCGCCGCTGGCAGGCCGAGGCTCACCGCATCGGCACTGGGGTCGAGCACCTGCACCTGATCGAATCCGCAGCGCTGGAAGCCCGCCACGATTTCCGCGTGATCGCGATAGTGCAGCGGGTAGCTGCCACGGGTCAGCCGACCGATCAGCTCGACACCCCAGCGCAACTGGCGATAGCGCGGATGCTCGTGCAGATCGGGGTAGAGTTCGGTCAGGTAGATACCCTGGGAGAAACCGCGCAACTCAGCAGCAAGGCGGCTCCAGAAGCCCTCGATCAACGCCAGCGGGAAATAGTTGACCAACCCCTCGGTGATCACCACCACCGGCTGACTGTGATCGAGCTCGGCGAACAGGGCAGCCAGGCGCTGATTACCACGCTCGGCAAGGATATCCACCGCACGCACCTGATGACGGCCATCCAGCCAGCCCTCGCCATGCAGCAACAGGCGCTTGCGCGCAGCCATGGCCGGCAGATCGGCCTCGAGGTACTGCAGATGGGGATAACGCGTACAGAAGCGACGACCACGCGGCGACAGGCCACAGGCGATCTCCACCACCTGGCGAACACCGCCCTGCTCGATGGCCGCACGCAGTTGCGCGTCGATCTGTAGATGGCGCTGCAGCAGAAACGCCTCGATGTCCAGGCCGAAACCCGCCCGCGCGCCCCAGGTAACAGGCCACAACAGCTTGTGCACGAAGCGCCCGAAGCCCGTGACGAATGCCGGGTCGGCCAGGCGATGGCGATACCAGACATAACCGGTGTAGTGCGCCGAAGGGCTGATATGGGCACTACTGGTTCGGGCGCGTTCAGGCATTTTTAAGGCTCTTGTTTTATGCTCGCGGCCCCAGATTAGAACGCTGCGAGATGCTTCGACAGATCATGCCCGCCAAACCCACCCTTAGTTTGCCCTGGCCAGGTGCCAGGCCATTGCCCGATGCCTTCTTCGACCGCGATGCACAGTTGGTGGCGCGCGAGCTGCTCGGCAAGGTGATCCGCCACCGCGTCGGAGCCCTCTGGCTCAGCGCCCGGATCATCGAGACCGAAGCCTATTACCTGGTCGACAAGGGCAGCCATGCCTCGCTCGGCTACACGGAGAAGCGCAAGGCACTGTTCGAAGGTGGCGGGCACATCTATATGTACTACGCCCGTGGTGGCGACTCGCTGAACTTCAGCGCCCATGGCCCTGGCAATGCGGTACTGATCAAATCAGGACATCCCTGGATCGATGCCATCAGCGGCCCCGAGTCTCTCGCCGCCATGCAACGCAACAATCCCGACAGCCTTGGCCAGCCACGCCCAGCCGAACGGCTGTGCGCCGGACAGACATTGCTGTGCAAGGCACTGGGCCTGAAAGTTCCGGACTGGGACGCACGCCGCTTCGACCCGACCCGGCTGTTCGTTGATGACGTCGGCGAGCGCCCGGGGCACATCGTGCAATGCGCGCGCCTGGGGATTCCGCAAGGCCGCGACGAACACCTGCCCTATCGTTTCGTCGATGCGGCCTACGCACGCCACTGCACACGCAACCCTTTGCGTCGAGGCCAGGTCGAAGGACACGACTATCAACTGCATGCGCTGGAGCCTACCCAACCATGATGCAATGGTTCGACAGCATGACCACCTGGCTACAGGGCAGCCCGCACTGGCTGGCCCTGGCCATCTTCCTCGTCGCCTGCCTGGAATGCCTGGCGGTGGCCGGCATCATCATCCCCGGCACCGTGGTGCTGTTCAGCCTCGCGGTACTGGCTGGCAGCGGCGCTCTGGAACTGTGGCAAACGCTGCTGCTCGCCTACACCGGCGGCCTGCTCGGCGACGCGATTTCCTATGGCCTCGGACGACGTTTTCACCAGGGTATTCGGCGCCTGCCCGTGCTGCGCGACCACCCGGAATGGCTGAGCGGTGCGGAAAACTATTTCCAGCGCTATGGTGTGATCAGCCTGCTGGTAGGTCGCTATATAGGCCCGCTGCGACCGATGCTGCCACTGGTGGCGGGCATGCTGGACATGCCGGCCGTGCGCTTCGCCCTGGTCAGCATGCTCGCCGCTGCCGGTTGGGCGGTCGCCTACATGCTCCCTGGTTGGGCTACGGGCGCCGCACTGCGTCTGCCCTTGCCGGAAGGTTTCTGGGGCGCCGCCGGTATCGTCAGCGCCACCCTCGCGGTGATGTTGCTGCTGATCATGCAGGCCAGCCTGCGCGAGCGCCGCTGGAGCGCCAGCCTCGCCGCCTTGCTCGGTGCTGTCGCCCTGGCCGCGATGCTGATCGGTTTCCCCCATCTGGACAGCCTCGACCAGGGCCTGATGACGCTGATCCAGGACGAGCGCAGCGCCGCCTTCGACCCCATCGTGGTGTTCATCACCCGTTTCGGTGATTTCCATATCCAGTTTGCGGTCGGCGTCCTGCTGGTGGTGCTTCTGCTCGCTGCGCGCCGTTGGCAGGCAGGATTGTTCGTCGGCGGTTGCCTGCTGCTCGCCTCGACTGCCACCACCGTGCTGAAGAACCTGCTGGCCCGCTCCCGCCCGGACGTACTGCTGCAACCGCTGGAAAGCTACAGCCTGCCCAGCGGGCACAGCTCGGCGGCGTTTGCCTTCTTTCTCGCACTGGGCATTCTGGCTGGTCGCGGCAGCGCTGCACGCACGCGACTGACCTGGCTGTTGGTGGCCTGCCTGCCGGCCTTGGCCATCGCCCTGTCGCGGGTGTACCTGGGCGTGCATTGGCCCAGCGACATCATCGCTGGCGCGCTGGTGGCGGCTACCAGTTGCGCGCTCAGCCTGGCGCTGATCCAGCGCGCAGCGCCGATGCAACCGTTGCCGGCGAAGGTATGGTGGCTGGTGATACCGACGTGCACCGCGCTGCTCGGAGCCATGGTCACCTGGCAGCTGTCCGCCACCTTGCTGCGTTACAGCTACTGAACAGAATCATGCCCACAGACAGGGCCTGGCACGGATAGCTTTGTAGGGTGCGCCGTGCGCACCTGTGGCGATGGCGCCAACATTTCACTGGGCGCCCTACGAAGCGTCGCCCTGCAGCTGCTCCACCATGGACTGCAACTGAGTCAAGCGCTGCTCGGGGTCGTCCAGTTGCAGCAGTTGCAGCTTCTGCCCCGGCTCCAGCGGCAACAGATAGGCGAGCTGGTTGGCCAGTTGCAACTGGCCGCTGGGCATACCGGCCATGCCTAACCCCTCTACCAGCGGATGCTGTGCCAGGGCGGTGAGCAATGCGGCCAGGTCGGCATGCTCGCCCAACAGCGGGCGTTCTTCCTGCTCGTCGAGCCACTGCACGTCGGCGATGGTCAACTGATCCGGCAAGACCTGGGCACGCTCCACCTTGAAGCGGCGGCCGCCCTCGACACGAATGCCCAGCAAGCCATTGGGGCGCTGCTGAAAATCACGCACCAAGGCCTCGCAGCCGACAGCAGCAAAACGGCTGGCAGCCTCACCGACCTCGTCGCCTTCGACGATGCAGACCACACCAAAACCGCTGCCCTGCTTCATGCAACGGCTGATCATGTCCAGATAACGCGCCTCGAAAATCTGCAGATCGAGCATGCAGCCGGGAAACAACACGGTATTGAGCGGGAACAGCGGCAGATTCATCGGGCGTACGCCTTCAACGGGAGAACGTGCCGCAGTGTGCCAGTTGAGCTCGTGGCTTTACAGCAGCAGGACGAACACCAGCGGCAACAGCACCGCGGTGATCACCCCCATCAGACTCATGGCCAGGGCGGCGAAAGCGCCGCATTCGTCGCTCTCCTGCAAGGCCCGCGCAGTGCCCACCGCGTGGGCGCTGATGCCAAGTGCCAGCCCAACTGCCGCTGGGTGATGGACACGACACAGGCGCAGCACCGATGGGCCGACAATGGCGCCGATAACCCCGGTGATCATCACGAATACCGCGGCCAGCGCTGCGATACCGCCGATCTGGTCAGCCACCAGCATGGCGATGGGCGAGGTCACCGATTTCGGCGCCATGCTCTTGAGCATCAGCTGTTCGGCGCCGAACAGCCAGGCCAGACCGGCGCCCAACGCAGTGGCCAGCGTGCCGGCCACGATCAGGGTAATCAGGATCGGCCAGAACAGCTGGCGGATGCGTCGCAGGTTGAGGAACAGCGGCACCGCCAGGGCGACGGTGGCAGGGCCGAGCAGCAGGGTCAATGCTTCGACGCTGCGTTTGTACTCGGTGAAGCCCAGGCCGCAGATCAGCAGGATGCCAATTACCGTGAGCATCGATACCAGCACCGGCTGAAGGAACACCCAACGGGTTCGCTCATAGGCGGCCATGGCCAGTTGATAGGCACCCAGAGTGATGCCGATGCCGAACAGCGGGTGATGAGTCAGCGCTTGCCAGGCGTTGTGCCATTCGAGACTCATACCTCCTCCTGACGTTGCTGACGGTCGATCAGGCGCTGCATCAGCCAGCCCGCGAACGCCACCGAGATCAGCAGCGACAACACCAGGGCGCCGACCACGGCCCAGAAGTCCTCGGCGATATCACTGGCGTAAGCCATCACCCCCACAGCCGGTGGCACCAGGATCAGCGGCAGGTACTTGAGCAGGCTGCTGGAGGCCACGCTGAGTGGCTCACCCACCTCACCGCGCACCAGCAGGAACACGAACAACAGCAGCATGCCAATGATCGGCCCCGGCAGCATGGGCAGCAGCAACGCATTGAGAACGGTACCGAGCAACTGACACAGCACCAGCCAGGACAGGCCGCGAAGCAGCATGATTGAGGTCTCCAAAAGACGAGCGACGGCCGTCATCACCATTGATAAAGGGGATTCCGGGCATCCTTGAGGGCATGTCGGCCATTATAGGGCTGTTGGCCTCCTGATTGCCTTTTCTATGACGTGCCATTCGTGCGACGGGGCGGGCTTGACCCCATGCCGTGCCCATGATGATCTAGCCCGCAACGGTTCCACGCACACAACAAAAACACCCGCGTCCTCAAGGAGGAACTATGCCGTCAGTACCCGTAGCAGAACTCAAGGACTATGTTGGCAAGGAACTCGGCAAGTCCGAGTGGCTGACCATCGACCAAGAGCGCATCAACCAGTTTGCCGAGTGCACTGGCGACCACCAGTTCATCCACGTCGACCCGGAAAAAGCCAAACTGACCCCCTTCGGCACCACCATCGCCCATGGCTTCCTGTCGCTGTCGCTGGTACCGATGCTGATGGAAAAGATCATGATCATGCCGCAAGGCCTGAAAATGGCGGTCAACTACGGCCTGGACAGCGTGCGCTTCATCCAGCCGGTCAAGGTCAACTCCAAGGTGCGCCTGGTGGTAACCCTGACTGACGCCAACGAGAAGAACCCCGGCCAATGGCTGCTCAAGGCCCGCGCGGTACTGGAGATCGAAGGCCAGGAGAAACCGGCCTACATCGCCGAACCACTGACACTCTGCTTCGTCTGATCCTCCCCACCGGTTGACGACGCGCCGCGCCAGCGGCGATAACGTCCTCATACCTGCAACTGTGCGGCGCATCTGCGCCGCCAGTCGCGCTTGCGGCATACTGCGTGCCGATGCTTAGACCTGGACGTCCTGATGATTTCGCCTACCCTGCGCCTCGCCCCTCTTTGCCTGAGCCTGCTGCTCGTCGCCTGTAACGACGTGAGCAAGGTGCTGCCGCCGGACGCGATTCTGCCCGACGGCGGCCAGTACCGCGGCGAAGTGGTCGATGGCTTGCTGCAAGGCCCGGGTCGCCTGGATTACCGCAATGGCAGCTGGTTCGTCGGCCCGTTCAAGGACGGCATGCTCGAAGGCGCCGGCGAATGGCAAGGGCCGGGCGGCGAGCATTATCTGGGGGATTTCCACGAAGGTATGTTCCACGGCCAGGGCACCCTGACCTACAGCGATGGCAGCCGTTATCAGGGCGGCTTCGAGCGCAACCGTTTCAGTGGTGAAGGCCTGCTGGAACAGGGTGGCCAGCGCTATCAGGGCGAGTTTCTCAATGATCGCTTCCATGGCCTGGGCAGACTCGAAATGCCCGATGGCAGCAGCTTCCAGGGTCAGTTCGTAGCAGGCGCGCCCGAAGGCCAGGGCGTTCGTACCGATGCCTATGGCAACCAGTACAGCGGGCTGTTCAGCCAGGGTGCGCTCAATGGCCAGGGCAACTACACCGGTGCCGATGGCGATAACTACAGTGGCGATTTCCGCAATAACGAGTTTCACGGCAAGGGCCGCTACCAGAGCGCCGACGGCGATGTCTGGGCCGGCGAATTCGTCGATGGTGTGATGCAAGGCAGCGGCGCCTACAACAGCAGCGACGGCAGCCGCTATCTCGGCCAGTTCGAGGACTGGCGTTATCAGGGCGAAGGCCTGCTGACGCTGGCCGATGGCACTGTCTACCAGGGCCACTTCGCCGCCGGTGAATACAGCGGCGAAGGCACCCTGACCCAGGCCGACGGCACGCGCCAGAGCGGCACCTGGCAGCGCGGTCGCCTGATCCGCGACGAACAGGGGCAACCTGTTGCCGACACCCTGGAACTGGGCCTGCTGCAACAGGGGCGCCTGCTCGACGACACCATCGCAGCCATTCCGGCCTCCACGTCGGCACGTGAACTCTACGCCCTGACCCTGGCCGGCGATGGCAAGCAGAGCGTGTTCATGCGCGAAGCCGATTACGTCAGCCAGTTGATGCGCGAACGCTTCGGCGCCTATGCCAGCGTCACGCTGGTCAACCACCGCGACCATATGGCCGACCGCCCACTGGCTACCCGCGAGAATCTCACCCGCGTCGTCCAGGCACTGGCCGAGCGCACCGGCGAGGAAGACCTGGTATTCATCTACCTGACCAGCCATGGCTCGCGCCGGCATGAGCTCAATCTCGACCAGCCACGCCTGCAACTGGCCGATCTGCCCGCCAGCGAACTGGCCGCGCTACTCGCCCCGCTGAAGGATCGCAACAAGGTGGTGGTGATCTCTGCCTGCTATTCCGGCGGTTTCATCCCGCCACTGAAAGACGAGAAAACCCTGGTGATGACTGCTGCGCGGGCCGACCGGGTATCCTTCGGCTGCAGCGAAGAAAACGATTTCACCTATTTCGGCCGAGCCCTGTTCGCCGAAGCACTGGCCGAAACCGACAACCTTGAGCGCGCTTTCGAGCTCGCCAAGGAACGCGTCGCCGAACGCGAACAAAGCGACGGTTTCGAACCCTCCGAACCGCAGATCTGGGCACCCCGTGAGGTGCTCCAGCACTGGCGCAGCCTGCGCCAGAGTCAGGCCGAACGCGCACTCAGTGCCGCAGCCAGCCCCACCGCAAACGAATAGCGACTGCTAAGCTCAGTTGTAACGGACAAGAGACAATCGAATGCACCTGACCCCGCAGCACATCCTCATCGCCGGCGCCACCGGTCTTACCGGCGAACACCTGCTCGACCGCCTACTCAGCGAGCCGACGGTGAGTCGCGTGCTTGCACCGACACGTCGACCGCTAGCGGCTCACCCACATCTGGAAAACCCGGTGGGCGACCTGGCCACCCTGTTGCCAACCCTGTCGGGCGAGGTGGATACCGCCTTCTGCTGCCTCGGCACCACCATCAAGCAGGCCGGTTCACAGGAAGCCTTCCGCGCCGTCGATCACGACCTGGTGCTGGCCTTCGCCCGCCGCGCCCGTGAACTGGGCGCACGCCACCTGGTGGTGATCAGCGCGCTCGGCGCCAACCCGCAATCCTCGGTGTTCTACAACCGAGTCAAAGGTGAAACCGAAGAAGCGCTGAAAGCCATGGGCTGGCCGCAACTGACCATCGCACGCCCTTCCCTGCTGCTCGGCACCCGACATGACTTCCGCCTCGGCGAACGCCTCGCGGCGCCGCTGCTGCGCTGGCTCCCGGGCAAATACCGCGGCATCGACGCCTGCGCCCTGGCGCGCGCGCTCTGGCGCCTGGCACTGGAAGAACAGAACGGCATCCGCGTGATCGACTCCTCCGACCTTCGCCGCCTGGGACGCTGACTTCATGACCACCCTGATCGAGGCGCTGCAAGGCGCCGACATGCTGGAAATCGATGGCTTGCACGCCTGGCAGTTCGAGCTGGACGACGATCTGCTGCACACCCCGGATGCCAATGCCGAACAGCCGCTGCTATGGATCGAGTGCATCGATGGCCGTACCACCCGCCGCTGGCAGTTCAGCCTGAGCGCGGTACGCGCGGCCCGTCATGACGCCAGCAGCGACGCCTGGACACTCGACGATGCTCATGGCACCCACCAGTTGAAATGCTTCGCCGCCTTCCGTGGCGACAACCTCGACGACGAGGACGACAACGAAGCCCCATGAACCTCTACGAGCGCCACGTGCTGCCGCACCTGATCGACGTCGCCTGCGGCATGGGCGCAGTGATGAAAGCGCGCTCGCAGCTCGTGCCGCAGGCCCAGGGGCGAGTGCTGGAAATCGGCATCGGCAGCGGTCTGAACCTGGGCTTCTACGACCCGCAGCGGGTCGAGGTGGTGGTCGGGGTCGACCCGTCCGCCGCCATGCAGCGCCTGGCCCGTGAGCGCGCCGCACGCTGCCAGGTGCCGGTGGAGATGATCGCCCTGGAGCTGGGGCAGATTCAGGCGGCGGACGCCAGCTTCGACGACATCGTCTGCACCTTCACCCTGTGCACCATCCCCGACGCGGTCGCCGCCCTGCGCGAGATGCGCCGCGTGCTCAAGCCCGGCGGGCGCCTGCTGTTCTGCGAGCATGGCCTGGCGCCGGATCTGCCGGTCGTGCGCTGGCAAAAGCGCCTGACACCGCTGTGGAAACCGCTGGCCGGCGGCTGCCACCTGGATCGCGACATACCAGCGCTGATCGCTGCCGGCGGCTTTCATATCCGCCAATTGGAAACCGGCTACCTCAAGGGGCCACGGCCGATGACCCACGTTTACCGCGGGTGGGCTGACTGAGGTTCAAGCCCCTGGTTGCGCTGCAAGCCTCGCTGCGCACGGCGCACCCTACGGACGCGCCCTAGTTCACACCTCTGAACGGATCACCAGCGGATCCAGCAGCCCCGCTGCGATGGCCATGCCCACCAGTTCCGGCAGCGTCTCGGCCTGCATGCGCTTCATCACCCGCGAGCGATACAGGTCGACGGTCTTCACGCTGATGTCGAGCTGCTCGGCCACCTCGCGATTGGTGTAGCCGCGCACCAGTGGCAGCAGCACATCACGCTCGCGCGGGGTGAGCTGATCGAGCCGTGCCTGCACCTCGGCCAGCCGCGGATCACGGCGCGGCTGTGGCGGGCGGCGATCCAGCGCCTGCTGCACACTGTCGAGCAGCAACTGCTCGTTGTAGGGTTTCTCGATGAAATCCACCGCGCCGGCCTTGAACGCGCGCACGACGATGGGCACGTCGGCGTGACCGCTGACGAAGATCACCGGCAGGTCGATACCACGTGCGCGCATCTCCTCCTGCACGTTCAGCCCGCCCATGCCCGGCATGCGCACATCGAGCAGCACGCAGGCATTGGCAGATGGATCACAGGCCTCGAGAAAGGCACGGCCGCTGGTGAACGGCACGCCAGTCAGCCCCACCGACTCAAGCAGCCAGAGGGTCGAGTCGAGCATGCCCTGGTCGTCATCGACCACATAAACCCGTTGTTGCATCTGTGTGCAGTTCCTCTTGTTGTTATGCGTTTCATCGGTCGCGGCTGAAGCCCCTCCCACAGTTTGCACGCTCCGTGGGAGGGGCTTTAGCCGCGACTATTCGACAACGACTCATCGTCCCTGCCCAGTGGCAAACGACACTCCAGACACAGTCCGCCACCTTCGACTGGGAAGGCTTCCAGCGCCCCACCAAAACCCTCGATGATGCTGCGGCTCATGGACAGGCCGAGCCCCAGGCCATCGGCCTTGCTGGTGTAGAACGGCGTAAACAGCTTGCCCATCTGCTCGTCGCTGACACCCGGCCCTTGATCGATCACTCGGATCGCCAGGCTGCCGGCACGCTCATCGGCCTCCAGGCGCACCTGCGAGGGAGCGCTCGGGTGCAGATCACGGTTGGCCTCGATGGCGTTGCGCAGCAGATTGAGCAGCACCTGTTCGAGCAATACGCGGTCGGCGAACACCAGCGGCAGATTGTCCGGCAAGGCGTCGCTCACCGCCACCTGCGCCGTGCCCGCCTCCCAGTGACACAGGCGCACGGCCTCGCGGGCGACCTCGGCCAGGTTGAGCGCCTGCATGCGCCGCTGGCCTTTGCGCAGGAAAGCGCGCAGGCGCTTGATCACCACCGAGGCATGGTTGGCGTGCTCGGTGATGCGCGCCAGGCCCTGGGCAACCTTGTCCGCCCCGGCCGGATCGCCGCCGACGCCCTGCAGGTAGCGCTGGCTGGCGCTGGCGTAATTGACCACCGCCGCCAGCGGCTGGTTGATCTCGTGGGCGATCCCCGAGGCCAATTCGCCCAGGGTAATCAACCGTGTGGTGTGCGCCAGCTCGTCTTCCAGACGGCGCTTGTTCTCCTCGGCCTGGATGCGCGCAGTGATGTCGCGCGACACACTGACCACCTCGACCACAGCGCCGGTGTAGGTTTCGCGGATGGCGCGGCTGGCGGTCTCGAACCACAAGTAATGTCCATCGCGATGACGAATACGATAAGTCATGGTGTGGTAGCCATCCTGCTCCAGCGCCTCGCGCGACTGCTTGGCTTGCTGAGCCTGATCCTGCGGATGCAGCAAGCTGTCGACCGCCACCCCACGCAGTTCTTCCGGCCAGTAACCGAGCAACGTCCAGCTGGCAGGCGTGGCATCAAGGAACAGGCCGTCCGGCGTGTGCCGGGAAATCAGGTCGGTGGTGTTCTCGGTGATAAGCCGGTACAGCCGCCGAGCTCGCGTCGCTTCGCGCTGCTCAAGGACTTCCCGGGTAGCCTCGCGACAACGCGCCAACACCCGTTGCTCTACCTGGTCGGGGATGAAGCACCAGATCAGGATGCGCTCGCCGTCCTGCGCTTCCACCGCCTCGATGGCGCGGCGCTGCTCCAGACAGGCGCGCACCAGCGGCAGGTGATTGACCGGCAGCAGTTCGCCGACCTGCGCCAGCGAGCGCTCGCCAAGCAGCGCCTGCAGCGCCGCGTTGCTTTCCAACAGGCGCGCATCTGCATCAAGCAGCAGCGTCGGCTGCGGATCGGCCGACAGCAATGGCGCACTGCGCGCCATCCCGGCGGCCAGTTCCACCATTTGCGCCAGCATCTCACGCAACCAGGGCAGCCATTCCAGCCCGGCGGCTTCATCGACCTGCAACAGCAGCACACCCGGTTGACCGGGCTGCAACTCCAGCGCCAGCGCCTGGCCGTGATGCAACGCTGCCCGGCGCAGGCGCCCGGCCAGCCAGCAGGGCAAGCGGCGCAGCGCCTCGAAGGTCAGCGCGGACTGCTCGCCGAGCGCCGCGAACAACGCTTCGTCGCTGGCCTCCAGCGGATCACCCATGCCCGGTGGCAGGCGTGGCCCGTCGTCTTCCTGGGCATAGGTGCGGCTGGTCGGCTGCCAGGCCAGGTACCAGGCCTGGCGCACCTGCGGGCAGCCGAGCAGGGCACGGCGCAAGGCGATGGCCCGCTCACCCAGCGGCGGCGCCTCGCGCTGGATGCGCAGCCACGACTGCAGAGGAACGGCGGAAAGACGAGGGTCGAGACTCATATAGTAATTATTCTATAAAACCTTAGTGCAACTTCCATAAAAAATAGAAATGACCCATAAATTAACGCCAGAAAGCTACAGTAACGCCTGCATCATTACCGGAATAACCAGAGCTAACAATCAGCCAAAGGTGTCATCGCCATGTCGATCTACGAACAGGGCCTCAGCCGTGCCCCTGTCAACCATGTCGCCCTCAGCCCGCTGAGCTTCATCGAGCGCACTGCCGCCATCTACCCGCACTACCCGGCCGTGGTACACGGTTCGATTCGTCGCAACTGGACCGAGACCTATTCGCGCTGCCGGCGTCTGGCATCGGCGCTGGCGGGGCGGGGCATCGGCCAGGGCGACACGGTAGCGGTGATGCTGCCGAACATCCCGGCCATGCTCGAAGCGCATTTCGGCGTGCCGATGATCGGCGCGGTGCTCAACACCCTCAACGTGCGCCTGGACGCCGAGGCCATCGCCTTCATGCTGCAGCACGGCGAGGCCAAAGTGGTGATCGCCGACCGCGAGTTCTTCGACGTGGTGCACGCCGCCATTGGCATGCTCGATCACCCGCCACTGGTGATCGATGTCGACGACCCCGAGTACGGCGAAGGCCAGGCGGTCAGCGACCTGGATTACGAAGCCTTCCTCGCCGAGGGCGATCCGGAATTCGCCTGGCAGTGGCCGACGGACGAGTGGCAGGCCATCAGCCTCAACTACACCTCCGGCACCACCGGCAACCCCAAGGGCGTGGTCTATCACCATCGCGGCGCCTTCCTCAACGCCATGGGCAACCAGATGACCTGGAACATGGGTAACCACCCGGTCTACCTGTGGACGCTGCCGATGTTTCACTGCAACGGCTGGTGCTACCCCTGGACGGTCACCGCCCTGGCCGGCGTGCACGTGTTCCTGCGCCGCGTCGACCCGGCGAAAATCCTTACGCTGATCCGCGACGAGCAGGTCAGCCATCTGTGCGGCGCGCCCATCGTGCTCAATGCGCTGGTGAACATGCCGGCCGAGGCCAAGGCCGCTATCGATCATCCAGTCAAGGCCATGGTCGCCGGCGCCGCACCTCCCGCCAAGGTGATCGGCGCGGTGGAGGAAATGGGCATCGCCGTGACCCACGTCTACGGCCTCACCGAGGTCTATGGCCCGGTGACCCTGTGCGCCTGGCACGCCGAATGGGACGAACTGCCGCTGGAAGAACGCGCCACCATCAAGGCGCGCCAGGGCGTGCGCTACCCAACCCTGGAAGGGGTGATGGTCGCCGACCCGAAAACCCTGGAACCGGTGCCGCGTGATGGCCAGACCATCGGCGAGATCTTCATGCGCGGCAACACCGTGATGAAGGGCTACCTGAAGAACCCCAGCGCCACCGCCGAGGCTTTCGAGGGTGGCTGGTTCCACACTGGCGACCTGGGTGTGTGCCACGCCGACGGCTACGTGGAAATCCGCGACCGCCTCAAGGACATCATCATCTCCGGCGGCGAGAACATCTCCACCATCGAGGTCGAGGGCGTGCTCTATCGCCATCCCGCTGTGTTGGAGGCGGCCGTGGTCGCCCGTCCTGACGAGAAATGGGGCGAGACGCCCTGCGCCTTCATCACCCTGAAAACCGGCCAGCAGATCAGCGACAGCGAAATCATGAGCTTCTGCCGCGAGCACCTGGCCGGTTTCAAGGTGCCCAAGACCGTGGTCTTCACCCAGTTACCGAAGACCAGCACCGGCAAGATCCAGAAGTTCGTCCTGCGCGACATGGCCAGGACGCTGTAACCCCTATCCGGCGCCACCGGTGGCAGGCCCTGCGCCTACCGCCGTGGCCCCGTTCGCCTGGCCACAACAAAAACAAGGAGCCGTAGCATGAGCCAAACCGAAACGAGTCACGCGCAGCGGTACGCGCGCATCCGCAATCACCCCAAGTTCCAGGAGCTGGCACGCAGCCGCGCACGCCTAGCCTGGACACTGACCGCGCTGGTGCTGGGCGGCTATTACCTGTTCATGCTGGTGGTCGCCTTCTTCCCACAATGGCTGCACACCCCACTGGAGAGCGGTAGCCAGCTGACCATCGGCATCCCTGCCGCCGCGGCAGTCATCGTGCTGTCCTGGCTGCTCACCGGCTGGTACGTGCGCGTCGCCAACACCCGTTTCGATGCGCTCAGCGCCGACCTGCTGGAGGAGCTGCAATGAAGCGCCTACCTCTGCTCGGCAGCGCGCTGCTCGTCCTGGCCCCGCTGGCGGCCAACGCCGCACCGCTGGTGACCGAGAAGCAACCGGTCAACCTGCACGCCATCGCCATGTTTTTCGTGTTCGTCGTCGCCACCCTGATGATCACCTGGTGGGCGGCGCGGCAGACCAAGTCCACCTCCGACTTCTACACCGCCGGTGGTGGCATCAGCGGCTTCCAGAACGGTCTGGCGATCGCCGGTGACTACATGTCCGCCGCGACGTTGCTGGGCCTTTCCAGCCTGGTGTTCGCCAAGGGCTACGACGGCTTCGTCTACACCGTGGCGTTCTTCGTCGGCTGGCCGGTGATCACCTTCCTGATGGCCGAGCGCCTGCGCAACCTGGGCAAGTACACCTTCGCCGACATCGTCTCCTACCGCCTCGACCAGACCCGCATCCGCACCTTCGCCGCGTTCGGTTCGCTGACCGTGGTGTGCTGCTACCTGGTGGTACAGATGGTCGGTGCCGGCCAGCTGATCAAGCTGCTGTTCGGCCTCGACTACAGCACGGCAGTGATGGTGGTGGGCGCGCTGATGCTGGTCTACGTGATCTTCGGCGGCATGATCGCCACCACCTGGGTGCAGATCATCAAGGCCGTGCTGCTGCTCGCCGGTGGCACCACCCTGGCCGGCCTGGCCCTGGCCGAGTTCGGCTTCAGCCTGGAAACCCTGGCGGCCCGCGCCGTGGAAAGCCACGCCATCGGTTGGAACATCATGGGCCCAGGCAGCATGCTGGCCGACCCGATCAACGCCGCCTCGCTGTCGCTTGGCCTGGTATTCGGTATCGCCGGTCTGCCGCACATCCTGATGCGCTTCTTCACCGTGCCCAACGCCAAGGAAGCACGCAAATCGGTGTTCTACGCCACCGGTTTCATCGGCTTCTTCTTCCTCGTGGTGATGATCCTCGGCTACGCGGCCATCGTCATCGTCGGTCGTGATCCGCAGTTCTTCGTCGATGGCGACCTGTCCGGCGCACTGATCGGCGGCGGCAACATGGTCGCCATGCACCTGGCCAAGGCCGTGGGCGGCAACCTGTTCCTTGGCTTCCTCTCGGCCGTGGCCTTCGCCACCATCCTCGCTGTGGTCGCAGGGCTTGCGCTGGCCGGGGCCTCGGCCATCTCCCACGATCTGTACGCCACCGTGCTGAAGAAGGGCCAAGCCAGCGAACGCGAGGAAATGCGCGTGACCCGCTTCGCCACCATCGGCCTGGGCATCATCGCCATCGGCCTGGGCATCCTGTTCGAGAAGCAGAACGTCGCCTTCCTGGTCGGCCTGACCTTCGGCATCGCCGCCTCGACCAACTTCCCGGTGCTGATCATGGCCATGTACTGGAAGGGCCTGACCACCCGCGGCGCCCTGCTGGGCGGCTTCGCTGGCCTGATCAGCGCGCTGACCCTGGTGATCCTGTCGCCAGCGGTCTGGGTCGCAGTGCTCGGCAACGCCGAGGCCGTCTACCCTTACGATCACCCGGCGCTATTCTCCATGCCGTTGGCGTTCATCGTCATCGTTCTGGTGTCCAAGCTCGACAACAGTGCGCGTGCAGCCCGCGAGCGCGACGCGTTCGACGACCAGTTCGTCCGTGCACAGACCGGCCTGGGTGCGGCTACCGCGTCCAGCCATTGACCCGACGGGCCTCCTACGGGTGGCCCCTTTGTTCCATGACCCGCCGGAGCCTCGCTCCGGCGTCCCGTTATGAGGTGACCGATGCCCGAGTTCAACGCCCCGCTGCGCGACATGCGCTTCGTCCTCCATGAAGTCTTCCAGGCTCCCGCGCTATGGGCGCGCCTGCCGGCCCTGGCGGAAACCGTCGATGCCGACACCGCCGACGCCATCCTCGAAGAAGCCGCCAAGGTCACTGGCAGCCTGATCGCCCCGCTCAACCGCAGCGGCGACGAAGAAGGCGCGCAGTGGGAAGGCGGCGACGTGCGCACCCCAGCCGGTTTCCGCGAAGCCTACGCCACCTACACCGAAGGCGGTTGGGTAGGCCTGTCCGGTAACCCGCAGTACGGCGGCATGGGCATGCCCAAGATGCTCGCCGTGGCTTTCGAGGAAATGCTCTATGCCGCCGGTTCCAGCTTCGCCTTGTACTCAGCGCTGAGCTCCGGCGCCTGCCTGGCCATCGACGCCCACGCCAGCGAAGACCTGAAAACCACCTACCTGCCGCCGATGTACGAAGGTCGCTGGGCCGGTTCCATGTGCCTGACCGAGGCCCACGCGGGCACCGACCTGGGCATCATCAGAACCCGCGCCGAGCCGCAGGCCAACGGCAGCTATAAGGTCACCGGCAGCAAGATCTTCATCACTGGCGGCGAGCAGGATCTGACCGAGAACATCATCCACTTGGTGCTGGCCAAATTGCCGGATGCGCCGGCCGGGCCGAAGGGCATCTCGCTGTTTCTGGTGCCCAAGGTGATGGTGAATGCCGATAGCAGCCTGGGCGCACGCAATGCGGTGAGCTGCGGCTCCATCGAGCACAAGATGGGCATCAAGGCATCGGCCACCTGCGTGATGAACTTCGACGGCGCCACCGGCTATCTGATCGGCGAGGTCAACAAGGGCCTGGCGGCGATGTTCACCATGATGAACTACGAGCGCCTGTCCATCGGTATCCAGGGCATTGGCTGCGCCGAGGCGTCCTACCAGTCTGCAGTGGCCTATGCCCGCGAACGCATCCAGAGCCGCGCCGCCACCGGCCCGGTCAATCATGACAAGGTCGCCGATCCGATCATCGTCCACGCCGATGTGCGCCGCATGCTGCTGACCATGAAGGCGCTGAACGAGGGTGGTCGCGCATTCGCCTGCTACGTTGGCCAGCAACTGGATCTGGCCAAGTACGCCGAAGACGCCAGCGAGCGGCAGAACGCCGACGCCCTGGTCGCCCTGCTCACACCCATCGCCAAGGCGTTCTTCACCGACAACGGCCTGGAGGCCTGCGTGCACGGCCAGCAGGTGTTCGGCGGCCATGGCTACATCCGCGAATGGGGCCAGGAGCAACTGGTGCGCGACGTGCGCATCGCGCAGATCTACGAAGGCACCAACGGCATCCAGGCACTCGACCTGCTCGGGCGCAAAGTGGTGGCCAATGGCGGCGCCGCACTGCGTCTGTTCGCCGGCGAAGTCCGTGACTTCGCCCACGCAAACGAATCGCCATACGGTGATCGCCTGGTGGAAGCACTGGAACGCCTGGAAGCAGTCAGCGGCTGGCTGCTGGAGCAGGCCAAGGCTGATCCCAACTCGGTCGGCGCCGCTTCGGTGGAGTATCTGCATCTGTTCGGCTATGTCGCCTACGCCTACATGTGGGCGCGCATGGCGGCCGTGGCGCAGGGCAAGCGCAGTGAAGACGAAGCCTTCTACAGCGGCAAATTGGCCACCGCCGAGTTCTTCTTCACCCGACTGCTGCCGCGCACCCTGAGCCTGGAGGCGAGCATTCGCGCCGGTAGCCAGCCCCTGTACGGCCTGACCGCCGAGCAGTTCTAAACGTAGGGCGGGTGCAACCCGCCACCGCCAAACAGGCGGGTTGCACCTGCCCTACAGGATTGAGCGTTCGCGCGGCGTCAAGCCGCGCTTTTTTATTCAAACCTCGGCTGCGCCCTGCTCAGCCGACGAGGAGCTTCTATGCGTGAAGTCGTGATCGTCGCCGCCTGCCGTACCGCCATCGGCAGCTTCCAGGGCGCGTTGAGCCGTATTCCTGCCCCGCAGTTGGGCGCACTGGTGATCCGTGAACTGCTGACCCGAACGGGCATCGATGGCGAGCAAATCGACGAGGTGATTCTCGGCCAGGTGCTCACCGCTGGCAGTGGGCAGAACCCGGCGCGGCAGAGCGTGATCCTCGCTGGCCTGCCACATACGGTGCCGGCCATGACTCTGAACAAGGTCTGCGGCTCCGGCCTCAAGGCGGTGATCCTCGGCGCTCAATCGATCCAGTGCGGCGACGCCGATATCGTCATCGCCGGCGGCCAGGAGAACATGAGCCTTTCGCCCTACGTCATGCCAGGCGCCCGCAACGGCCTGCGCATGGGCCATGCGCAACTGGTCGACACGATGATCCAGGACGGCCTGTGGGATGCCTTCAACGACTACCACATGGGCATCACTGCCGAGAATCTGGCCGAACAATACGGTATCGACCGAGCCGAACAGGACGCCTTCGCCCTGCGCTCGCAGCAACGCGCCCAGACCGCCATCGAGGCAGGCCGTTTCACTGACGAGATCGTCCCGGTAGAGATCGCGCAACGTGGCCGTGAACCACTGAGTTTTAGCCAGGACGAGCAGCCGCGCGCCGGCACCAGCCTCGACAGCCTGGGCAAGCTACGCCCAGCCTTCAAGAGCGACGGCACGGTGACTGCCGGCAACGCCTCGACCCTCAACGATGGCGCCGCCGCCGTGCTGCTGATGAGCGCCGAGAAAGCCGCCGCACTGAATCTGCCAGTGCTGGCCCGCATTGCCGCCCACGCCAGTGCCGGGGTCGACCCAGCCGTGATGGGCATCGGCCCGGTGTTCGCCAGCTGCAAGGCACTGGAGCGTGCCGGCTGGAGCCTGGAGCAACTCGACCTGATCGAGGCCAACGAAGCCTTCGCCGCCCAGGCCATCGCCGTCGGCCGCGAGTTGCACTGGGATAGCGCCAAGGTCAACGTCAACGGCGGCGCCATCGCCCTCGGCCACCCCATCGGCGCATCGGGCTGCCGCATTCTGGTCAGCCTGATCCACGAAATGCAGCGCCGTGAAGCCCGTCGTGGCCTGGCCACGTTATGCATCGGCGGCGGTCAGGGTGTGGCCCTGGCCATCGAACGCTGAAACAATCGCCGCCACAGCACAAGAACAAGAGAAACCTCATGCGAACCCTGACCACCCTGACCGGCAACAGCCAGAAACTCGATGGCGGCGCCATGTTCGGCAACGCGCCCAAGGCCCTTTGGCAACGCTGGATGCCCGCCGACGAACTGAACCGTATCGACCTCGGCTGCCGCGCCCTGCTGGTGCAGGAAGACGAGCGCAACATCCTGGTGGAAACCGGCATCGGCGCCTTCTTCAGCCCGGAGCTGAAACAGCGCTTCGGCGTGCAGGAAGATCGTCACGTGCTGCTCGACAACCTGGCGGCGGTGGGCCTGAGCGACGCCGATATCGACATAGTGGTGCTCACCCACCTGCACTTCGATCATGCTGGCGGCCTGCTCGCCGCCTGGCAGGCCGATCAGCCGCCACGCCTGCTGTTTCCCAATGCCCGCTTCATCACCGGTCGCCGCCAGTGGCAACGGGCGCGCCAGCCCCACGCCCGAGACCGCGCCTCCTATGTTGCGGAGCTGCTCGACCTGCTCGAAGCCAGCGCTCGCCTGCACCTGATCGATGAAACCGAGCACTGCGAACTGCTTGGCCCGGACTGGCGCCTGCACTGGAGCGACGGCCACACGCCCGGCCAGTTGCTGCCGGAAGTGGCCATGCCGGGCGGACCGGTGGTATTTCCCGGCGACCTGATTCCCGGCGCGCCCTGGGTGCATCTGCCGATCACCATGGGCTACGACCGCTTCCCCGAAGGCCTGATCGAAGAGAAGGAAGCGCTGCTGGCCGATCTCCTGGCTCGCGGTGGGCGCCTGGTATTCACCCATGATCCGGATGTCGCCATGGGCCGGGTAACGCAGGACGAAAAAGGCCGCTACGGGCTCGATGAAGCGGCGAACGCGGCACATCTGCTGGCAAACTGACGCCATCAGGTCTTGACGTCTACGTCATGCAGCGCGAGCATGGCCGCTTGTTTCAGCCGTGGTCGCGACCACAGCAGCGCCCCAGGGACGGATCGCGCCTGCTGACCACAGCCCTCCGACAGCCCTGGGGAATCGCTTCATGAGCCTGGCCTCTGTACGCGCCTTCTTCGCCGCCAAGGCGCCCGACATTCCGATCATCGAGTTGCAGACCAGCACCGCCACTGTGGCGCTGGCCGCCGAAGCCCATGGCGTTTCGCCGGGGCAGATCGCCAAGACCCTGGCCTTTCGCATCGCCGAACGCGACGTGCTGATCGTCGCCCGTGGCGATGCACGCATCGACAACCGCAAGATGAAGGAATGCTTCGGCGCCAAGGCGCGAATGCTCGATGCGCAGACGGTCATCGAACTGACCAGCCATCCGGTCGGCGGAGTCTGCCCTTTCGGCCTCGCGACACCACTGAGTGTCTACTGCGACCGCTCGCTGCTGGCCTTCGAAGAAGTGCTGCCAGCAGCCGGTGCCACCCACAGCGCCGTACGCATCACCCCGCAGCGCATGGCCGAACTGGTCGATGCCGAGTGGATCGATGTCTGTCAGGAAGTGGAAACCGAGTCCTGCTGAATAGCCGCGCAACCCATGTGAAAAACGGCCCCGCAGGGTGCGCGTGCGCTCCCTAGAGTTTACGCATGCATTGCAGCTGAAACCCTAGGGTTTATAACCCGCCGCTTACACCCAATCGAACACCCAAGGCAGTAGCCAGCGAAAACGGCAGCAGCAAGGTATCGAGCAGCGCGCTGGCTGGCAGATCCAGCGCCGCATGGCGTGGCGCCTCGGCACCGAAACGATCCAGCGGGCAACAGCCGCCATTGAGGCTGTACCAGTCCAATCGGGTACCGGCGTAAACCACGGGCGCCCCCGGTTTGGCGGCATCCAGCGTACGCACCGTGGCGCAGCCACTGAGGCTCAGCACCAGCAGAACAACGAGCGGCAGACGCCGCCTCATCAGCGCTCCGTCCTTATTTCGACAAGTTTGCCGTCGAGGAAACGCAGGTAGCGGTAGACCCCATTGCGCGGCCCGTATACCCACTGCTCTACCGTCACTCCACCGCCCTGCTGGCTACTGGGTGGTGTCACCTCACGCTGGTCGGGCTCACCACACTTACGCAGTACGTCGACACTACGCTCTCCCTCATAGATCAGCGCAGTTCCACAGCGCATGGAGGCCTCAGCCACCGGCAACAGTGAAAACGCCAGAACGCTTCCCAGCACACAACGGATCGCAACCGGCATGAACAATCTCCTTAATCATCCGACACCAGGTGATGCTCGCCCCAGCGCGGCAGCATGTCCTGGGGAACACCCAGGCAATTGAGGATGCGCGCAACGACGAAGTCCACCAGATCATCCAGCGTCTGCGGCTGGTGATAGAAACCCGGCGAGGCCGGCAGGATGGTCACGCCCATGTTCGACAACTTGAGCATGTTCTCCAGGTGAATGCTGGAATATGGCGCCTCGCGCGGCACCAGGATCAACTGGCGGCGTTCCTTAAGCGCCACATCCGCGGCGCGTTCGATCAGGTTGTTACAGGCGCCGGTGGCGATGGCTGACAAGGTGCCGGTACTGCATGGCACGACCACCATGGCGGTAGGCGCCCCGGAACCGGAAGCAGCCGGGGCCATCCAGTCTTCCTTGCCATATACGCGGATCTGCCCAGGTGCAGCGCCGGTGTATTCGGTGAGGAACTGAGCCATGGACTGCGGCTTGGCCGGCAATGCCACGTCGGTCTCGGTAGCCATCACCAGTTGCGCAGCCTTGGAAATCAGGAAATGCACCTCGCGCTCCTCCTGCACCAGGCAGTCGAGCAGGCGCAGACCATATTGCGCGCCGGATGCGCCGGTCATGGCCAGGGTAATGCGTTCGGGGCCGCTCATAAATTCACTCTCAAAGCTGCTGCGCTTGCTTATGCTGCGTTGAAAGCCTGCTCGGAATGCTCATTTACTACAGTAAACTCCGCTTCCTCGCAGACTCTCGCCTTGCCTAATCTGCGCTCTCGACGCTTTGAGCGCGAATTTCGGCTCTTTATGAAAGGGCCTTGGCCAACTTGCCGTGCAGGCCGCCGAAGCCACCATTGCTCATGATCACCACCTGAGTGCCTGGACGCGCCAAGGCCTTCACACCATCGATGATCGACTCCAGCGAGTCGCACACACGAGTCGGGTTGCGCGCCTGTACGACGGTCGCAGCCAGATCCCAGCCCAGATTCGGCGGCGCGTACCAGAAGACTGCATCGGCCTGTTCGGCGGACTCGGCCAGGCCATCACGATGGGCGCCCAGCTTCATCGAATTGGAGCGTGGCTCGATCACCGCGATCACCTGAGTCTCTTCCCCGACGCGCTTGCGCAGGCCGTCCAGCGTCGTGGCAATGGCCGTCGGGTGATGGGCGAAGTCATCGAAAATCGTCACGCCGTTCACTTCGGCGACCTTTTCCATACGCCGCTTAGCGTTGATGAACTTGCCCAGCGCTTCGATGCCAAGCGCCGGCACCACACCGACGTGACGCGCCGCAGCCAGCACGGCCAGGGCGTTGGCGACGTTGTGCTGGCCGGTCAGGTTCCACTCCACAGTGCCTTCGACCTTGCCGTCGAAGCTCACCTCGAAACGCGAGCCATCGGCAGCGAGCAGACGCGCCTGCCATTGACCGCCTTCGCCAGTGGTCTGCACCGGCGTCCAGCAGCCCATCTCGATCACCCGCGCCAGCGCGCTTTCGTTAGCGGGATGAATGACCAGGCCTTCGCCAGGGATGGTGCGTACCAGATGATGGAACTGCCGTTCGATCGCCGCCAGATCGGGGAAGATGTCGGCGTGGTCGAATTCCAGGTTATTGAGAATCGCCGTACGCGGACGGTAATGAACGAACTTGCTGCGCTTGTCGAAGAAGGCACTGTCGTATTCGTCAGCCTCAACCACGAAGAACGGCGTGCCGCCCAGGCGCGCGGAAATCCCGAAGTTCTGCGGCACGCCACCGATCAAGAAGCCCGGGCTCATGCCGGCGTGCTCCAGTACCCAGGCGAGCATGCTCGAGCTGCTGGTCTTGCCATGGGTGCCGGCCACCGCCAGTACCCAGCGCCCCTGCAGCACATGATCCGCCAGCCACTGCGGCCCCGAGACATACGGCAGGCCTTTATTCAGCACATATTCCACCGCCGGGTTGCCGCGGCTCATGGCGTTACCCACCACCACCAGATCCGGTGCCGGTTGCAGGTGCGCCGGGTCATAACCCTGCATCAGCTCAATGCCCTGAGCCTCCAGCTGAGTACTCATGGGCGGATAGACGTTGGCATCGGAGCCCGTGACGCGGTGGCCGAGTTCCTTGGCCAGAACGGCCAGCGACCCCATGAAGGTGCCGCAGATGCCGAGAATATGGATGTGCATGGATGTCCTCGAAAAACGCCCGTGAAGAGCCGTGAAACATGGGCCGCAGGTTAGCACAGCGCCCGTCGAGCGGCTGCTGCGCCCTGTTCAGACCGAGGTGCAGGCACCAAGTTGCTACGCCGAACAAAAATCAAACGCTTGCTTGGATTGCACTTTCAACTGGCTTTGAGGCAGCATCGGCTGGCCTGCTGGCACAACAGCTGCATCGCCACTCCAGTCCTATTACAGAAGCCGAGGCCCACCATGCGCATCGTCCAAGCCACCCTGGAGCACCTGGACCTGTTGACCCCGCTGTTCGTCAGATACCGCGAGTTCTACAACGAACTGCCTTACCCCGAGTCATCGCGCAAGTTTCTCGAGAAGCGCCTGCGCCGCAAGGAGTCGGTGATCTACCTGGCCCTGGCCGACGATGAAGACAAGCTGCTGGGGTTCTGCCAGCTCTATCCCAGCTATTCCTCGCTGTCGCTCAAGCGCGTATGGATTCTCAACGACATCTATGTCGCCGAAGACGCCCGCCGCCAGTTGGTAGCCGACCGCCTGCTGCACACCGCCAAGCAGATGGCCAAGGAAACCAACGCCGTGCGCATGCGTGTAGCCACCAGTCGCGACAACGAGGTGGCACAGAAAGTCTACGAATCCATCGGCTTTCGCGAGGACGACCAGTTCAAGAACTACGTCCTGCCGATCAACGAAGACTGAGACGCCGGCCGCTCGCCCTGGCTTGCCGTGAACGGCCACCGCCCTTAAGGTGGCCGGGTTTTCCGCAGCGAAGCACTCCTCATGTGGTCACTCAAGGCCTGGCGCCGTCGGCGCACCCTCGAACGCAACCCGGTCGATCCCGAGCAGTGGGCCGAAGTGCGCAGGCGCTTGCCCATTATCGATGGTCTCGATGACATCGAGCTGCAGCACCTGCGCGAACGCGCCGTGCTGTTCCTGCATGACAAGCACCTCACGACCCTGCCCGGCCTCGAACTCGGCCCAGTCGAGCGTCTGCTGCTGGCGGTTCAGGCGCAACTGCCACTGCTGCATCTGGGCGACCTGGACTGGTACCAGGGCTTTCACGAGATCGTCCTCTATCCGGACGACTTCCTCAGCCCACAGCGCCATCGCGACGCCAGCGGCATCGAACACGAGTGGGACGACGCCCGCAGTGGCGAGGCCTGGCAACAGGGCCCGGTGATTCTCGCCTGGCCCGGTGTCGAGACCAGCGGCGGCTGGGAAGGCTACAACCTGGTGATCCACGAACTGGCGCACAAGCTGGATATGCTCGAAGGCGGTGCCAACGGCCTGCCGCCCTTGCACCGCGATATGCGCGTACAGGACTGGGCGACGGCCATGCAAAGCGCGTATGACCAGCTCAATAGCGAACTGGATGCCAACCCTGACGCCGAAACTGCTATCGACCCCTACGCCGCCGAAGACCCGGCTGAGTTCTTCGCCGTGACCAGCGAATACTTCTTCACCGCCCCGGATCTGCTGGCGCAAGCGTTCCCCGAGGTCTACAGCCAGTTGGCGCTGTTCTATCGCCAGGACACCCTGGCGCGGCTGAAGCGTTTGCAGGCGGAACACCCAGACTACAGGACGGTCGAAAACGCGACCAATGGCTGAGTAGGCCAGCGTAGTAACGCATTGCGAATACGCCTATAATGCGCCCCACTTTTTTGGCCCTCCCTGGGAGTTCCCCCATGAGCTACAGCAAGATCCCGGCTGGCAAAGACCTGCCGAACGACATCTACGTTGCCATCGAAATCCCGGCCAATCACGCGCCGATCAAATACGAGATCGACCACGATACCGATTGCCTGATGGTCGATCGCTTCATGGCCACTCCGATGTTCTACCCGGCCAACTACGGTTTCATCCCGCACACCCTGGCCGACGACGGTGACCCCCTCGACGTGCTGGTCGTGACGCCTTATCCGGTTGCCCCGGGTTCGGTGATCCGTGCTCGTCCGGTGGGCGTACTGCACATGAGCGACGAAGCCGGCGGCGACGCCAAGCTGGTCGCGGTTCCGCACGACAAACTGACTGTTCTGTACAAGGACGTTCAGGAATACACCGACCTTCCCGCTCTGCTGATCGAGCAGATCAAGCACTTCTTCGAGAACTACAAGGATCTGGAGAAGGGTAAATGGGTCAAGGTAGAAGGCTGGGGCGGCGCTGAAGAAGCCCGCGGCCTGATCATCAAGGCAGTCGCGGCTTACCAAAAATAAGCCCTGACCACCTCCTAAAAGCCGGCCACAAGCCGGCTTTTTTATTGCCTTTCGCCAGCCAACCGGTACACATTCGTTACACCCAGGCAAAACGGCAGCATGCCGATATGCTGTAATCGAATACAAAACCTGACCAGCCAGGCCCAATGGACATGATGAACCTGACCGTACGCAACCGAATCATTGCCAGCTTCATGCTGATTATCGCCATCCTGATTCTCCTGGCTGGGGTTTCCCACTTGCGTCTGTTGAAGATCGAGGGTGAAGCCAACGGTATCCGTAGCGAGTCGATTCCCGGCGTTTACTACACCAGCAAGGCACAGGGCATCTGGGCTGGACACATGCTCGACACCCGTCGCCTGTTGCTGCGTTTCGCCGATGAAGGGGCTCCGGCCCTGCTCGACAGCTACCGTGAACAGTTCACGGCAAGCGAACAGGCGTTCGACGAGCAGTTCGGCCACTACATGAATACCGTGACCGATGAAAAGGAACGGGCTCTGGCCGAGCAGTTCCGCCAACAACAGCGCCTGTATCTGAACCGCCAGGGCCAGTTGCTCGATAGCCTGCTGACCACCGACCTGCGCCAGGCACGCCAATTCAGTGCCGAGCGTGTATTCCCCGAGTGGGAAAAAGGTCGAGACCTGCTGGGCGAGCTGATCGAGTTGAACCGAACCCAGGCCGACGCTGCCGCACTGGAGATTCGTAATGCAGTGCGCGTCCTGGAAGTGGGCATGCTGATCGCCATCCTGCTGGCCATCTTCGCCTCGGCCGTTTGCGGCTGGCTGTTGATGCGCGCCATCACCGAGCCGGTGGAACGTATCGTCACTACCCTCAAGGTGCTGGAGAGTGGCGATCTTTCGGTGAAGCTGGATCTGCACCGTCGTGACGAATTCAACGCCATCGAGCTCGGCTTCAACAGCATGGTCGGCGAACTCAAGAATCTGGTCGGCAACGCTCAGCGTTCGGCGGTGCAGATGACCACCTCGGTCACCGAAATTGCCGCCACCTCGCGCCAGCAGCAGGCCACCGCCACCGAAACGGCTGCAACCACCACCGAGATCGGCGCCACCTCGCGGGAAATCGCCGCCACCTCGCGCGACCTGGTGCGCACCATGGGCGAAGTCTCCGACAACGCCGAACAGACCTCGATTCTCGCCGGCACCGGCCAACTGGGCCTGGCGCGCATGGAAGAAATCATGCACCAGGTGATGGGCGCCGCCGACGTGGTCAACGGCAAGCTGTCGATCCTCAACGAGAAGGCCGGCAACATTACCCAGGTGGTGACCACCATCGTCAAGGTGGCGGATCAGACCAACCTGCTGTCGCTCAATGCGGCCATCGAGGCCGAGAAAGCCGGCGAATACGGCAAGGGCTTCGCCGTGGTTGCCGTGGAAGTACGCCGCCTGGCCGACCAGACTGCCGTGGCCACCTACGACATCGAACAGATGGTGCGGGAGATCCAGTCCGCCGTGTCGGCCGGCGTCATGGGCATGGACAAGTTCTCCGAAGAAGTACGCCGTGGTATCGGCGAGATGACCCAGATGGGTGATCAGCTCAGCCAGATCATCCAGCAGGTGCAGGCGCTGGCGCCACGCATCCAGATGGTCAACGAAGGCATGCAGGCGCAATCCACCGGGGCCGAGCAGATCAACCAGGCATTGGTACAGCTCAGCGAGGCGAGCAGCCAGACCGTCGACTCGCTGCGCCAGGCCGGCGCCGCCATCGATGAACTCAATCAGGTGGCCAACAACCTGCGTGTTGGCGTCAGCCGCTTCAAGGTCTGAGCCATGCCGGCCTCCAGCAAAACAGCCACGGGCGAACTGCACCTGCAGTTTCAGCTCGGCGCGGATCGCTACGCCCTCCCCGCTCGCGAGGTCGTCGAGGTGCTGCCGCTGCGCCGCCTGAAGCAGATGCCCGAGGCTCCTGAGTGGGTCGCGGGGCTGTTCGAACACCGTGGCCGCATGACCCCGGTGATCGACCTGTGCCACCGCGTGCTCGGCCGCAAAGCACGCTCGCGTAGCAGCACACGACTGGTGCTGGTGCGCTTCGACCCCAGCCAGGGCGAGCACTCCCCGGTACTCGGCCTGTTGCTGGAGCAGGCCACCGATACCCTGCGCCTGGCACCCGACGCGTTCAAGGCCAGCGGCCTGGAAGCCGGCCTGCCGGACTACCTGGGCCCGGTTCAGCGCGACAGCCAGGGCATGATTCAGCGCATCGAAGTCAGCAACCTGCTCGACGACGCCATGCGCGCCCTGCTGTTCCAACCCGTGGCGCAGGGCTGACAGCATGATTGAGCATATCGAGCGCCTGCTGAAAAGCCGCATCGGCCTGGATGCCGAGTCGGTAGGACGCAGCGTGATCGAACGCGCCGTGCGCCAACGCATGGCTGCCACAGGCCTGCATGAACTGGAAAGCTACTGGACGACGCTGGGCGGCTCGCCTCGCGAACAACAGGCCCTGGTCGAGGCCGTGGTCGTACCGGAGACCTGGTTCTTTCGTTACCCGGAATCCTTCAATGCGCTGGCAAGCCTGGCCCTGAAACGCCAGGCGCAGCTACATGGCGCGCGCCCTCTGCGCCTGATCAGCCTGCCCTGCTCCAGCGGCGAAGAACCCTACTCCATCGCCATGGCCCTGCTCGATGCCAGTTTCGCTCCTGGCCAGTTCCAGATCGATGCGCTCGACGTCAGCGACAAGGTGCTGGAGCAAGCGCGCAAGGGTCTTTATGGACGCAACTCGTTCCGCGGCGACACTCTGGAGTTTCGCGATCGTTTCTTCCGCGAGCAGGCCGGCAGCTTCCTGCTCGACGAACGCGTGCGTGACTGCGTGCGCCTGCGCACCGGCAACCTGCTCGATGGCAATCTGTTCGCCGGCGAAACGCCTTATGACTTCATCTTCTGCCGCAACCTGCTGATCTACTTCGACCGCCCCACCCAGGTGCGTGTGCTGGAGTTGCTCAAGCGCCAGCTGCAGGCAGAAGGCACCCTGTTCATCGGCCCGGCTGAGGCCAGCCTGGCCAGCCAGAACGGCTTGCAGGCACTGGGTCGCCAGCAGACCTTCGCGTTTCGCCTGGCGCCGAGCATACCCGCCAAACCTGCCACGATGCGTGCCGCAGCCAGCCGCACGCGGCCATCGGTCACGCCGGTGGCGCGACCGGCCATCCCCAGCCGAGCACGCCCCGCGCCCAAGAAGGTACAGAGCCAGGCGCCAAGGCCGCAGACACAGAATGAAGACACCTGGGCAGAAGTCGCCAGCCTGGCCAATGCCGGGCGCAGTGCGCTGGCTCGCCAACTCAGCGAGCAACACCTGCAGACCCACGGCCCCAGCGCTGCGGCCTACTATTGGCTGGGCCTGCTCAGCGACGTGGATGGGCATAGCGCACAGGCCTGTGGCTATTACCGCAAGGCGATCTATCTCGAACCGCAGCATCGCGAAGCGCTGACTCACCTGGCCGCGCACCTGGAAGCCCAGGGCGATCCTGCGGGAGCGCAGCGCCTTTACCGTCGAGCGCAGACTCCGGGAGTAGGTGACGATGACTGATAGCGTTGACCTGATACAGCAGACGCACACGGCGGTAGACGATTGCTGGAATCGCATCGGCGTGTTCGGCGACAAGAGCTGCCCGCAGCTCGAACGCCACATCCACTGCCGCAACTGCGAGGTCTACGGCGCCGCGGCAATCGCCCTGCTCGACCGCTATGGCAACACCCTGGGGCTGGACGACAGCCAGTACGGCCAGAGCGAAGCGAGCCAGGAAACCGGTGAACAACGCTCGCTGCTGATCTTCCGTCTCGGCGAACAATGGCTGGCCATCGCCAGCCGGCGCCTGGCCGAAGTGATGCCGATTTCACCGATTCATGTCCTGCCTCATCGCAAGACCCGCGGCCTTCTGGGCGTGACCAACGTACGCGGCACGCTGGTCGCCTGTCTGTCGCTAGGCGAACTGTTGGGGCTGGAGGCACAGGAACTGCGCCGCAGTAATCAGCGGGTCATTCCGCGCATGCTCATCCTGCAGAGCGACAGCGGCCCGCTGGTCGCACCGGTAGACGAAGTCAGCGGTATTCAGCGCATCGCACTGGAGAAAATCAGCACCAGCAAGGGCGAAGACAGCCGCACCATCAGCCGCTTCGCCGCCGGCGTTCTGCAATGGCAGGGCCAGAGCATCACCCTGCTGGACGATGAACAATTGCTGCAGCACATGATCGGGAGCCTCGCGTGACACCGGATCAGATGAGGGACGCATCGCTGCTCGACCTGTTCCGCCTGGAAGCCGAGGCGCAGAAACAGGTGCTCGACACCGGCCTGCTGATACTCGAGCGGGATCCGACCAACGCCAGCCAGCTGGAAGCCTGCATGCGCGCGGCGCACTCGCTCAAAGGTGCCGCGCGCATCGTCGGTCTGGACAACGGCGTGCTAGTCGCCCACGCCATGGAAGACCTGCTGGTCGCCGCACAGGAAGGTCTGCTGCGCCTGTTGCCCGATCATATCGATGGGCTGCTGCAAGGCTCCGACCTGCTGCTGCGCATTGGCCAGGCGCAACAGGATGCCGAGCTGGACGCCCGAGTGGAAACCCTCACCACGCGCCTGCAAGTACTGCTCGGCAATGCCGTGCCGGCCCTGCGCACGCAAGCGGGCAGCAGCAACGCATTGCACGCGGAACACGAACAAACCCAGGCGGCACCCAGTGCTCCCAGCACACCTGCCGACACCAGCATCGAGGAGCGCACCAGCCGCGTATTGCGCGTATCGGCCGAACGCTTCGATCACCTGATCGACCTGTCCGGCAAATCACTGGTGGAGTTCCAACGCACCAAGCCACTGAGCGAATCGCTGTACCGTCTCAAGCGTCAGCAGGAATCTGCCCGGCGCACGCTGGAGACCCTGCGCGAACACCTGCTCGGCAGCGAACAGGATGCCACCGCGCAGGCCCTGTTCAACGAAAGTCGCAATCTGCTGATCGAATGCCAGCAGCAGTTGCAGGCGCATCAGGAATTGTTCGACGACTTCGTCTGGCACGGTGGGCAACGTACCCAGCAGCTCTACGACCTGGCCCTGGCCTCGCGCATGCGCCCTTTCGCCGACGTGCTCACCGGGCAGACACGCATGCTGCGTGATCTCGGTCGCTCGCTGGGCAAGCAGGTGCGCCTGGAGATCGAAGGCGAGAACACTCAGGTCGACCGCGACGTGCTGGAACGCCTGGAAGCCCCGCTGACCCACCTGCTGCGCAACGCCGTCGACCATGGCATCGAGCCGCCGGCCCTGCGCACGCGCAAAGGCAAGGAAGAAGAAGGCCGGGTGCTGCTGCGTGCCCGCCACCACGCCGGCATGCTGGTGCTGGAGGTCAGCGACGATGGCGCCGGAATCGACCTGCAGCGCGTCGCGCAGGCGGTGGTGAAACGCCGCTTCGCCTCGGCCGAGCAGGTCGAGCAGATGACCGAGGAAGAACTGCTGTCCTTCCTCTTCCTGCCGGGCTTCAGCATGAGCCAGCAGGTCACCGAAGTCTCCGGCCGCGGCGTCGGCCTGGATGTGGTGCAGCACGAGATTCGTCGCATGCGCGGTAACGTGCGCCTGCTGCAAACACAGGATCAGGGCTGCCTGTTCCACCTCGAACTGCCGCTGACGCTATCGGTGGTACGCGCGCTGGTGGTCACCATTGGCGGCGAGGCCTACGCCTTCCCGCTGGCGCAGATCGAACGCATGCTGCGCCTGCCGCGTAGCGCCATCGTCCAGCTCGAAGGGCGCCAGCACTTCTGGCTGGATGACGAACATGTCGGCCTGATCTCGGCGGCGCAACTGCTGCAATGCGCGGAAAAACAGGGCGAAGACGACAGCATCCCGATCGTGCTGATTCGCGACCGCGAGCAGTATCACGGCCTGGCCGTGGAAGCCTTCCTTGGCGAGTTCACCCTGGTACTGATGCCGCTCGATCCGCGCCTGGGCAAGGTGCGCGACGTCGCCGCAGGCGCCTTACTGCATGACGGCACCCCGGTGCTGATTCTCGATGTCGACGACCTGCTCAATTCGGTGGGCAAGCTGCTCGGTGATGGCCATCTGGATCGGGTCGACCACAGCAGCAATGCCCGCCAGACCGTGAGCAAGCGCGTGCTGGTGGTGGACGACTCGCTCACCGTACGCGAGCTGGAGCGCAAGCTGCTGCTCAGCCGCGGTTATCAGGTTTCGGTGGCCGTGGATGGCATGGATGGCTGGAATGCCCTGCGCGCCGAAGCCTTCGACCTGCTGATCACCGATATCGACATGCCACGCATGGATGGCATCGAACTGGTGACCCAGGTGCGCCAGGATCCGCGCCTGCGCTCGCTGCCGGTGATGGTGGTGTCATACAAGGATCGCGAAGAGGATCGCCGTCGTGGCCTGGAGGCCGGCGCCGATTATTACCTGGCCAAGGCGAGCTTCCATGACGAAGCCCTGCTGGACGCCGTACAGACCCTGATAGGTGAGGCACGCGAATGAGGATTGCCATCGCCAACGATATGCCACTGGCCGTCGAGGCCCTGCGCCGCGCCCTGGCGGCCGAGCCGGAATATCAACTGATCTGGGTGGCCAGCAACGGCGAGGACGCCGTACGCCGCTGCCGCGAGGATCTGCCGGATCTGCTGCTGATGGACATGCTCATGCCCGGCATGGACGGCGTGGAGGCGACCCGGCGGATCATGCACGACACGCCATGCGCCATTCTCATCGTCACCTCCGACGTCGAGCGCAACATGGCGCGGGTCTTCGATGCCATGGGCGCCGGTGCCCTGGACGTGGTCGCCGCCCCTTCGCTCGGCCCGCAGCAGGTGCTCGACGCCGCCAGCGTGCGGCGCAAGATCCACAACATCGCCTGGATGATCGGCCACAAGACCTCGCGCACGGTCAAACCGGCGCCACTGCGCAACAGCGACAACCGCGGCAAGCGCCTGGTGACCATCGGCGCCTCGGCAGGCGGACCGGCATCACTGGTCGAACTGTTGCAGCAGATTCCGGCTGATTTTCCTGCCAGCATCGTGCTGGTACAGCATGTCGACGAAGTGTTCGCTGCAGGCATGGCGCAGTGGCTCGGCAGCGAGTCACACATGCCGGTACGCCTGGCTCAGGAGGGCGAAACCCTGCAGCCGGGTGCCGTGCTGCTGGCCGGCACCAACAACCACCTCTACCTCTCGCCGGAAGGACGCCTGGTCTATCGGCGTGAACCGGCCGATCAGGTCTACCGGCCGTCTATCGATGTATTCTTCGAAAGCGTGGCCAGTTACTGGCGCGGCGAAGCGATCGGCGTACTGCTGACGGGTATGGGGCGCGATGGCGCCAGGGGCCTGAAGCTGATGCGCGAACGCGGCTTTCACACCATCGCCCAGGATCAGGCCAGCAGTGCCGTCTATGGTATGCCCAAGGCCGCCGTGGCCCTGGGCGCCGCAGCGGAAGTGCTACCCCTGGACAAAATCGCGGCACGCCTGGTCGAGCGACTGAGCTGAGATCGATATGCCACCTATAACCCAAAACAACGGCGGAGATGCACACATGCAGCGGCCTAACGGGAACCCCACTCACTATCTCGGCCTGCCCGACTATTCCATGATGGTGCTACTGGTCGACGATCAGGCCATGATCGGTGAGGCCGTGCGCCGCGCCCTGAGCGAAGAGAGCGACATCGACTTCCACTTCTGCTCCGACCCGAACCAGGCACTGAGCGTGGCCCAGCAGATCAAGCCGACGGTGATCCTGCAGGATCTGATCATGCCCGGCGTCGACGGCCTCGAACTGCTCACCCAGTACCGCGCCGCACCAGGGTTGAAGGACGTGCCGATCATCGTGCTGTCGACCAAGGAAGACGCCAAGGTCAAGAGCGCCGCCTTCACCGCAGGCGCCAACGACTATCTGGTTAAACTGCCGGACGTGATCGAGCTGCTGGCACGCATCCGTTATCACTCGCGCTCCTACCTGACCATGCTGCAACGTGACGAGGCCTACCGCGCCTTGCGTGAAAGCCAGCAACAACTGCTCGACACCAACCTGGTGCTGCAACGCCTGATCAAGTCCGATGGGTTGACCGGCCTGGCCAACCGCCGCTACTTCGATGAATACCTGGAAATCGAGTGGAGCCGCGCACTGCGCGATCAGAACGAACTGGCCCTGCTGATGATCGATGTCGACTACTTCAAGGCCTATAACGACCAGCATGGCCACGTTGCCGGTGATCAGGTGCTACGCCGCGTTGGCGAAGCGTTGCGCGCCAGCTGCACGCGCGCCTCGGATCTGGCCGCCCGCTATGGCGGCGAGGAGTTCGCGGTGATCATGCCCGGTACCGCCGCCGGTGGCGCGCGCCTGCAGGCCGAGAAGATCCGCCGTGAAGTGGAAGCCATGGGCATCCCTCACGACCTGCCAAAGACGGGCTCGGCGATCAGCGTCAGCATCGGTATCGCCACCATCAGACCGTCACCGGAAGGCGACCCGCTGAGCCTGGTGGTCAAGGCCGACGAAGGCCTCTATCTGGCCAAGCATGGCGGTCGCAATCAAGTCGCGATGGCCAGCAATAGCCAGTGAGTTCGGCGATCACCAATAGCCGGTAATCGCCCACTTTCGCCCGCCTGCTTCCCGCCTGTCGATCCCCACAAACCCCGCATGCCGCCTGACTCCGAAGCCTCTCACGAGGCTTGCGGGGCGGTTCTGCGCGCGGCAGCCAATGGCGCATCAATTGACTGAATTAACCAGTTAGTACATTTTCCCCGGCAGTTCGTCACAACAACAAGAGAAGCCCTCATGACGCCCTGCATCCTGGTGCTCAACGGCCCCAACCTCAATCTGCTTGGTACCCGCGAGCCGGCCACCTACGGCCATGAAACCCTCGCCGACATCTCTCAGCTGTGCGCCGCTACCGCTGCCGAATGCGGTCTGAAGATCGAGTTTCGTCAGACCAACCACGAAGGCGAGCTGCTCGACTGGATCCACGGTGCGCGTGGTCGCTGCGCCGGCATTCTGATCAATCCGGCGGCCTGGACGCACACCTCGGTGGCGATTCGTGACGCCCTGGTGGCCAGCGAACTGCCGGTGCTCGAAGTGCACCTGTCCAACGTGCACAAGCGCGAGCCGTTCCGTCATCACTCCTTCGTCTCGCCGATCGCCGTCGGCGTCATCTGCGGCCTCGGCAGCCAGGGCTATCGCCTTGGCCTGCAGTACTTCGCTCAATCGCTCAAGGGTTAAGACCATGTCCTCGGTTACCAGCGGCATTCTCGCCGGCCTCATCGGCAAAGGCATTCAGGCCTCCCGCACTCCAGCCCTGCACGAGCAAGAAGGCGATGCACAGGGCCTGCGTTATCTCTATCGCCTGATCGACCTCGACCAGCTTGGGCGCGATATCGACGCCCTGCCTGAACTGCTCCAGGCAGCGCAGACCATGGGTTTCACCGGCCTCAACATCACCTTCCCGGCCAAGCAGGCGATCATCCCGCTGCTCGATGAGCTGTCGGACGAAGCACGTGGTATCGGCGCGGTGAACACTGTGGTGCTCAAGGACGGCAAACGCGTCGGCCACAACACCGACTGCCTGGGCTTCGCCGAGGGCTTGCGCCGCGGCCTGCCTGATGTGAGCCGCCGCCGCGTGGTACAGATGGGCGCAGGCGGCGCAGGCGCCGCAGTGGCGCACGCCTTGCTCAGCGAAGGCGTCGAACACCTGAGCATCTTCGAAGTGGAACCTGGCCGCGCCCAGGCCCTGACCGACAACCTCAACGCACACTTCGGCAGCGAGCGCGCTGTGGCAGGCACCGACCTGGCTGCCGAAGTGGCGGCAGCCGACGGCCTGGTCAACACCACGCCGGTGGGCATGGCCAAACTGCCCGGCACACCCTTGCCGGTGGAGTTGCTGCACGCAGGGCTGTGGGTCGCCGAGATCATCTACTTCCCGCTGGAAACCGAACTGCTGCGCCACGCCCGCGCGCTGGGCTGCCGCACTCTGGACGGCGGCAACATGGCGGTGTTTCAGGCGGTCAAGGCGTTCGAGCTGTTCAGCGGCCGCCCGGCCGATGCAGAGCGTATGCAGGCGCACTTCGCCAGCTTCCGCTGAACTTGCTGCACACGTGGGGCGCACCGAGTGCCCCACTACCCTCTCCGACGGGCTACCTGACGGCGGCCCGCCTGCTAGCCGAGAACCGGCTTCAGCAGCGCCTGCGCCTCGTACAGCGGGGTGAGATAGCGCTGGCGCATCTCGTCGATTGCCATCCGTGATGCGTGAGTGGTCAGCGCCATCGCCGCCTTCAGCTCGCCATTACGATCCCGTAGCGGCACCCCCAGAACGCGCATCCCCACCTCATATTCCCCGTCGACCGTGCAGTAGCCCTGGCGGTTGATCCTCTGCAGTTCTTCACGAAATTGCTCGGGGTCGGTTTGAGTGTAAGGCGTGAGGTTGCGTAGCTCGGTACGCTGCAGATACTGATCGAGCGCCTCCGGCGGCAAATTGGCCAGCCAGATCCGCCCACTGGCCGTGCAATAAAGCGGCATACGCGCCCCGGGGCGAATCGACAGCGACGAAATATGGCTGTAGCGGCTACGCACGATGTGCACGATATCGTCGCCGTCGCGCACGCCGACCGAGATGTGCTCACCGGTTGTACGCGCCACCTGCTCGACGATCGGCCGCAGCATCAGCGGCAATTGCGCCGAGTCCACGTAGGCCTGGCCAATACGCAATGCCTTGGCCGTCAGCCAGTAGTGGCGCCCATCCGTCTCGGCGAACCCCTCGTGCACCAGCGTCAGCAGAAAGCGCCGCGTCGCACTGCTGGTCATGTCGCAGCGCCGTGCAGCGTCCGGCACCGTCAGCCGTGGCGTCTCCACGCTGAACAGCTGCATCAGCGCCAGGCCCTTCTGCAGCCCTGCAATCAGATCACGCGGATGGATCACCGGACTCTTCATATCGGCCTCGATTCATGCAAACACTGCGATTATCGCAGTGACACTGCGATAAACAACCAAAACCTCGATCTACTGCGTTGTGGTGGTGCAGCGCTCGCCGCACCATGCTGGCCAACAACAACTCCAATACGCAGGCACCTTGCATGGTCAACGGCTCCACAGAACTGGTCGCGATCGTCGGCTCGCCCATCGCCCAGGTCAAATCCCCGGAAAACTTCAATCGCTGGTTCGAAGGCAACGCCCTGAACCGGGTGATGCTGCCAATCGACATCAGCGCTCAAGCACTGTCCTCCTTCATCGAGACCCTGCGCGGCTGGCAGAACCTGCGCGGCTGCGTGGTGACCATTCCCTACAAGCAGCAGGTGGTCGAGCACCTCGACGAACTCAGCGAGCGCGCCAGCGCCCTGCGCTCGGTCAACGTGATTCGCCGCGAGGCTGACGGCCGCTTGATCGGCGACAACGTCGACGGTGAAGGCTTTCTCAACGCCGGCCGCCAGCAGGGTTTCGATGCCAAGGGCAAACGCGCGTTGGTCATCGGTGCCGGCGGCGTCGGCAGCGCCATCGCCTATTCGCTGTGCCAGGCCGGCGTCGCGGCCCTGAGCCTGTCCGACGTCAGCCATGAGCGCGTGGAAGCGCTGGCGCAACTGCTGCGCAGCGCCTTTCCCGAGCTGCCGGTCAGTACCCGAGTCGACAGCCTGAGCGCGTTCGACCTGATCACCAACGCCTCCCCGGTGGGCATGGGCGACAGCGGCGAGTTGCCGCTACCGCAAGCACTGCTACAGAGCCTGCCGGCCAGCGCGCACGTCGCCGATGTGGTGACAGCCCCGGAAATCACGCCCCTGCTGGCCCTGGCCAAGGCCCATGGTTGCAGCATCCAGACCGGCCCGCAAATGGCCCTGGCACAGGCCGGCAACCTCGGCCACTTCATGGGCGCAACCGCGCTGGTTCTGTGAGGAGAACAGGATGAACGCAGCCATTCAAACTGCCGCTACTCAAACCGTTCCAGCCAACCCCAAGACCTACGATCTGATCGTGCTGGGCAGCGGCGCTGCCGGTTTTTCCGCCGCCACCACCGCCGCCTGCCGCGGCCTCAAGGTGCTGATCGTGGAGAAGGCCTCTACCTTCGGCGGCACCTCGGCGATTTCTGGTGGTGCCGTATGGATCTATGGCACCGACCAGGCCAAGGCCGCAGGCGCCAAGGACAGCGCCGAGGCGATGCGCAGCTACCTGCAGCACGTGATCGGCGCCGGCTACGACGCAGAACTGATCGACGCCTTCATCGAGCGTGGCCATGAGGCGATGCGCTGGCTGCATGACAATACCGAGTTGAGCTACAGCCTGCGCCCGCATTCGCCGGACTATTACCCCGATGCCCCCGGTGGTACCGAACGCGGTCGCGCGCTGGAAATCGACGAGTACGACGGCAATCGCCTGGGCGAGCACTTCGCCAAGCTGCGCATGCCGCCACCGGGCATGCTGCTGTTCGGCGGCATGATGGTGAACCGCGTCGACATCCAGCATTTTCTCAGCTTCCGTCGCTCGCCCGCCTCGCTGTGGCACTGCATCAAACTGATGAGCCGCTACGCGCTGGATCGCCTGCACCACCCACGCGGTACTCGCCTGACCACCGGCAACGCGCTGATCGCCCGCCTGGCCACCACCGCGTTTGCCAATGGCGTGGAGCTGTGGTTGGACAGCCACGCGCAAGAGCTGATCATCGAAGACGGCGCCGTGCGCGGCGCCCGCATCACCCGCGACGGTCGCACGCAGGACGTGCGCTCGCGTGGCGGCGTGCTCTGCGCCATGGGTGGCTTTGCGGCCAGCACCATGGCCGCCAACTTCCGCCCGCTCAGCCCTGACCCGCATCTGACCATGTCGCCGTCCAGCAACATCGGCGACGGCCTGCGCCTGAGCGCAGCAGCCAATGCAGCAGCCGGCGAAGGCCTGGCGGCGAATTTCTTCTGGGCCCCGGTTTCCGAGGCCGTGCATGCCAACGGCGAACGCGAGCGTTTCCCGCATCTGGTGACCGACCGTGCCAAGCCGGGTGTGATTGCCGTCAACCAGGCCGCCCAGCGCTTCGTCAACGAATCCAACTCCTACCACCATTTCGTGCAGACCATGTTCGCCACGGGCAACACCCGTTGCTGGCTAATCTGCGATGCCACTGCGATGAACAGCTATGGCATGGGCCTGGCTCGTCCTAGCCCGGTGGACAACAGCGCGCTGGTTGCCTCCGGCTATCTCAAGCAGGGCAAGACCATCGAGCAACTGGCGCAGAGCATTGGCCTGAACCCGCTTGCCCTGAGCCAGACCCTGGAGCGCTACAACCAGGACGCTCGCGAAGGCGTCGACCGTGCCTTCGAAAAAGGCGGCAACAGCTACAACCGCTACATGGGCGACCCGGCCCGCCGCCCGAACCCGTGCCTGGCGCCGCTGGAGCGCGGCCCGTTCTATGCCATCGCCATCCATACCGGCGACCTCGGCTCCGCACGCGGCCTGCGTACCGACCGTTTCGCCAACGTGCTGGACAACCACGGCAAGCCCATCGAAGGCCTGTACGCCGGCGGCAACGACATGAACTCGATCATGGACGGTACCTACCCCGGTCCCGGTATCACCCTCGGGCCGGGCCTGACCTTCGGCTACATCGCCGCCACCCATATCGCCGAGCGTCTCGCCTCGGCCACCCAGACGTCCAAGGAGTAATTCATGTTCTACGAAATGCGCACCTACACCCTCAAACCCACCCGCATGGCCGATTGGCTGGCGCTGTACCAGAGCGATGCGCTGGCCGTGCAGACCGAGCACCTGGGGCAACTCGTCGGCTTCTTCACCACCGAGTTCGGTGAAGCCAACCAGGTGGTGCACATCTGGGCCTACGACAGCCTCGATGATCGCAGCAAACGTCGCGCCGCCATGGCCGCCGACCCGCGCTGGGCCGCCTTCGGCCGCAAGAACAAGGAACTCGACGCGGTCGTCACCCTGGAGTCGCGTATCCTGCGACCGACCGGGTTCTCGCCCCTGCAGTGACCTGACCTAACTCCGTACCACTCACAAACGCAGGCGCCACGGCGCCTGCGCAGGACTCGCTCGCCCATGCAAAACGACAAGAACAAGCAGGCCAGGCGTACGCTCGACTGTGACGTGCTGGTGATCGGCTCCGGCGCAGCCGGGCTGGCGACAGCCGTTACCGCGGCAGAGCACGGCTTGAGCGTGGTGGTGGCGGAAAAGGCCGAACAGCTTGGCGGCACCAGCGCCTGGTCCGGTGGCTGGCTGTGGATACCGCGCAACCCGTTGGCCAAGGCTGAAGGCCTAGTCGAAGAAGGCGATGCGCCAGAGCGCTACCTGCGCGAGCAGACCCATTGCCAGCGACTCGACGCGCTGCAGCAGGCTTACCTGCAACGCGGCCCGGAGATGGTCGAATTCTTCCAGAACCATACCGCCGTGCAGTTCTACTCCGGTAGCCGCATGCCGGACATGCGCGATGGCGACGGCGCGGCAACCGGCGGCCGCTCGTTGTGCGCCCAGCCTTTCGATGGCCGCCTGCTCGGCGATGCCCTGAAACGGATGCGCGCCCCGCTGGATATCGTCAGCCTGTTCAGCATGGGCATCGCCGGCGGCGCCGACATGGCCGCCTTCTTCAATGCCCGTCGCTCGCCACGTGCCGCCCTGTATGTGGCCAGCCGTCTGCTGCGTCATCTGCGCGACTGCCTGCTGCAGGGTCGCGGCATGCAGCTGGTCAACGGCAACGCGCTGGTGGCGCGCCTGCTGCGCAGCGCCCTGGATCGCCAGGTCGAACTGCTCAACGCCAGCCCCGCTCGCCACCTGCTGCACGCCAACGGCCGGGTCTACGGCGCCGTGCTGCAACAGGCGCAGGGCGAACTGCTGATCAATGCGCATCGCGGCGTGGTGCTGGCCTGCGGCGGTTTTCCCCATGACCGCCAGCGCATCGCTCAACTGATCGCGCACGCCCCCACCGGCACCGAACATCACAGCGCCGCCCCGCTGGAAAACACTGGCGATGGCCTGCGTCTGGGCGAAGCGATAGGGGCCGTGGTCGCCGCTGACCTGGCACATGCCGGCGCCTGGGCACCGGTCTCGCGCGTGCCACGTCGCGATGGCAGCGTCGGCAACTTCCCGCACCTGGTCGACCGGGCCAAACCGGGCTTCATCGCCGTGCGCCGTGATGGCAAGCGTTTCACCAACGAAGCTGACTGCTATCATGACTTCATGAACGCGCTGATCGAGGCCACGCCCGCTGGCGAGCCCATCGAGGCCTGGCTGATCTGCGACGCCAGGGCGCGCTGGCGCTACGGCATTGGCTGGGCCAAGCCGCTGCCATTCAGCGATGGCTACTACCAGCGTCGTGGCTATCTGCACAGCGGCGCCAACAGTGCCGAACTGGCGGCTCGCTGCGCCATCGATGCACCAGCACTGCAAGCCACGCTGGAGCGCTTCAACCGCTTCGCCAGCCTGGGTGAAGACCCTGACTTTCAGCGCGGCCGCTCTACCTACAACCGCGCCCAGGGCGAAGTACTGCAACAGCCCAACCCGTCGCTGCGCGCCCTGCGCGGACGCCTTTACGCGGTGAAGTTGCACCCCGGCAGCCTGGGCACCTTCGCCGGCCTGCGCACCGATGCCGATGCGCACGTTCTGGACGCAAGTGGCCAGCCCATCGCCGGGCTGTTCGCCGTGGGCAACGACATGAACAGCGTGATGGCCGGCCATTACCCCAGTGGCGGTATCACCCTCGGCCCAGCCATGACCTTCGGCTACCTCACCGGCCTGGCCCTGGCCAGTGACAGCGCATCGCGCCAGACAGCCCGCACCGTCCCCACACAACAGGAGGTTCAGGCGCTGTAGCTGGGCGCTTCGCCTGCTCTCGACTCACCTGCAAGACAAGGTACGCCCCGGCCTGAACAGGGGTTCACAACAACAACCGATGGAGAACATCCACATGCTCAAATCCCTACTGACCGGCGCCGCTCTCGGACTCAGCGCCCTCACCCTGGCCTTGCCGGCTCACGCCGTCTACCCCGAACGCAGTATCCAGGCCGTCGTCCCATGGGGCGCCGGGGGCGCTACCGACAACGTGATGCGCAGCCTGAGCGCCCACGTCGAGAAAGAACTCGATACCAAACTGGTCATCACCAACCGTCCAGGCGGCACCGCGCTGATCGGTGGCAGCTACGTCAAGCAACAGCGACCCAACGGCTATACCCTGCTGCTGGGCGCGGAAAACCCAGAGCTGTATCAGGTAATGGGCCTGGCCGATTTCGACTACAGCGCCTTCTATCCGGTCAACATCATCGCCCAGAACAGCGTGCTGATCGCCGTGCTGGCCGACAGCCCATGGCAAACCATGGACGACCTGCTCAACGCCATCCGCAAGGGCGACGGCAATATCCGCATGGGCAGCACCGGCGTCGGCGCGCTGCAGAACACCGTCTTCTCGATGTTCCGCGCGGTGGAGGATCTGAAAGTCCGTGAAGTGAATTTCCAGGGCGAAGGCCCGATCGTTAGCGCCCTGCTCGGCGGCCATATCGACTTCACCCCGCTGTCCTTCGCTGCCAGCAAGGAAATGGTCGCCTCGGGCAAGTTCCGCGCCCTGGCCGTGTTTGCCAGCGAGGAAATGCCGGAGCTGCCAGGCGTCGAACCGATCACCAAGACCTTGCCGGATCTGGCGCAGTACCTGCCATGGGGGCCGTTCTATGGCGTGTTCGTGCACAAGGACACCCCGGACGAGATCAAGCAGACGCTGGTCAAGGCTTACGCCAATGCCGTGGCAAGCGATGACTACCAGGCGTTCCTGAAGAATTTCGGCGCCAAGACCCTGAATATCCACGGTGCCGAAGCTGACGCCTTCCTCAAGCGCTGGCAGTCGGTCACCACCTGGTCGATGTACAAGGCCAAGGCCGTGGCCATCTCGCCGGAGTCGGTCGGTATTGCTCAGCCGTAATTCATAAGAAAGCCCCTGGCACGCGAGTGGCAGGGGCTTCTGGTATCGAATGAACTGGTTCTAGCGCTGTACGTAACGCAACACAGCCTCGCAGATCATCTCCTTGTGGCGCTGCTTGATCTCATCACCCTGAAAGTCGATGGCAAAGATATGCCCGAAGGTATGCCGGTTCGATACGCGGTAGAAACAGAACGAGCTCATCAGCAGATGCACGTCCAGCACGTCGATATTGGCGCGAAAAACGCCTTCCTCCTCGCCGCGGCGAATGGTCTTGCCGAGGGTGTCGAGCACCACGTTGCTCATCTGGCGGATGGCCGGCGACTGCTTGACGTACTCGCCGTAGTGGATGTTCTCGATACTGACGATGCGCACGAAGTCGACGTTGCGGTCATGGTGGTCGAAGGTGAACTCCACCAGCCGCCGGATCGCCAGGGCCGGAGGCAGCGAGGCCAGATCGAGCCGGCTCTCGGTACCGCGAATATCACCGTAAAGCTTGATCAGAACTTCGAGATAGAGCTGTTCCTTGCTCCCGAAGTAGTAATAGATCATCCGCTTCGAGGTCGCGGTGCGCTCGGCAATGGCATCCACCCGCGCGCCCGAGAGGCCCTGCTGGACGAACTCGGTGATAGCGGCCTGGAGAATGCTCTCGCGGGTCTTCTCAGGGTTGTTCTTGCGCGCCTTGCGCACCGCTTCTGGGGGAGCGGAGGCCAGGCCTACGGCTGCTTCAGTCATACGGCAATGATCTTTTTTATAGGTATGGATGGAACGAATTATGGCAGGCCGCACAGTCTCTGGGCAGCGGCGTCCCGTCGGGACACCGCCGCCTCACCACGGTCAGAGCCTTGGCTTCTTCACCGAACCACTGCGCGCCTTGGCCATGGCCGCCAGGCGCACCGCGACGTTGGCCGCGCCGTAGCCGACATAACCATTCTTGCGCTGAATGATCTCGAAGAAGAAGCGCTCCTCGAACGGCTCGGTGTAGACGTGGAACAGCTCGCCGCCCTGGGCGTCACGGTCGTACAGCACGTTGTAGTAGGCCAGCTCGCTCAAGAACTCGTCGTCGAAATCGAAGCGTGCCGCCAGGTCGTCGTAATAGTTCAGCGGGATTTCCAGCAGCGGTACGCCAGCTTCCTTGGCCCGCGCCACCTCGGCAAAGATGTCCTCGCAGGAAAACGCGATGTGGTGCACGCCGGAGCCTTGATAACTGGACAGCGCATGGGCAATGGCCGTGTTGCGGTTCTCCGAGATGTTCAACGGCAGGCGGATCGAGCTGCAGCGACTGCGAATCGCGCGGCTTTTCACCAGGCCGTAGGGGTCGGGCAGCACTACTTCGTCGTCCGCTTCGAAGTCGAGCAGGCTCTTGTAGAACAGCACCCAGCTGTCCAGCGAATCGGCCGGCAATGCCAGTGCCATGTGGTCGATACGTTGCAGGCTACCCGTGGCTGTAGCGGCCGGGTTCAGGCTGAAGTCGGTGTCATAGATGGTCTGGCCTTCACCGGCTTGCTCCACCAGGTAAATCAGGCTGCCATCCGGAGCGCGTACAGCGGGCACCTCGCGCTCGTTCGGGCCGACCAGGCCACGATAGGGCTGGCCTCGATAATCGCAGGCACGCTGCAACGCATCGGCACCATCTTTGACCCGCAATGCCGTGGCGCACAGTGAAGGGCCATGGGACGCGAAGAAGTTGTGCGCGAAAGAATAAGGTTCAGCATTGAGCACGATGTTGATATCGCCCTGGCGCAGCAGGCTGACATCCTTGGAGCGGTGCTGACCGGCGTGAGCGAAGCCCAGACGCTCCAGCCAACCGGCCAGGCGTGCACCCACCGCCTCATCGACGGCGAACTCAAGGAACTCGATGCCACCGTAGGGATGCGCCGCAGGCGGGGTGAACAGCACGCCCGGCTCGATCACATGCCCCTCTTTCTGCAGGCGCTTGTGGGTTTTCTCTTCCAGATAGAGCAACGAACGCAAACCGTCAGCGGCGTTCTGCCGTGGCGGCGCAGCGCGGAAGCCGTCGTTGAAGATTTCCAGCGATAGCGGGCCGCGATAGCCGGTACGCAGGATCGGCGCGAGGAAACCGGCCAGGTCGAACTCGCCCTGCCCTGGGAAACAGCGGAAATGGCGACTCCACTCCAGCACGTCCATGGCCAGGATCGGCGCATCGGCCATCTGTACGAAGAAGATCTTGTCGCCGGGAATCTCGGCGATGGCACTCGGGTCGCCCTTGAGCGACAAGGTATGGAAACTATCGAGAATCACCCCGACGGCTGGGTGGTCGGCCTGACGCACCAGGTTCCACACCTGCTGATAGGTGTTGACGTGACGGCCCCAGGCCAGCGCTTCGTAACCGATACGCAGGCCGCGCGCACCAGCGCGCTCGCCCAGCAGGCGCAGGTCGTCGACAAGGATTTCCTCGTCACCCAGCGAGTCGGCGGCAACGTTGCTGCACACCAGCACCAGGTCGGTGCCCAGTTCCTGCATCAGATCGAACTTGCGCTCGGCGCGGTCGATATTGCGCTGCAGACGGTCGCGGCGGCAGCCTTCGAAGTCGCGGAACGGCTGAAACAGGGTGATGGCGATGCCAAGGTCGGCGCAGCGCTTGCGAATCTCGGTAGGGCTGCCGTCGTAATAGAGCAGATCGTTCTCGAAGATTTCCACGCCGTCGAAACCGGCCGCGGCGATGGCTTCGAGTTTCTCGGGCAGGGTACCGCTAAGGGAAACGGTGGCAATTGAGCGCTGCATGCTTGTGTTCCTTATTGTTCGCACCGGCTCGTCAGCCAGCACGTTTTTGAATTGGATCGAGCAACCCGCGGGGTAGTGAGGTCATTCGCCCCGGCACGCAAAACGGGCGGTACGCCCTGCTTTCGTGGTGACGATGATTATTCGCCCGCCACTGTAGCCCAGCAATTCAAAATGTACGAACCGGTTAGTATTGTGTTCGATTAACGAACACAAGGCCGATTTTCGCGATTGACGCCTTTTCGACCAGAAGCGCAGCATGAGCCAACGTTGCAATCAGCCAACCGGGCAGTTTCTTCAAGACTACTCGCTCAAGCAAACCTGCAATCGTAACTAAGTGTCACAGCATAACAATTTCAAAACGGGTAACCGCCCCATGATCACTACTCGCTACCTGATCGCTCGCCAATCCCCCTGCCGACCTGCCGCAGTTCCCCGACCGAGCGCGATTCGCACTTCGCCTCTCTGACCTGACTTTCCTACACCCAAACACCACCGGACGGCGTTCGCCGGGTTGCTCGAGTAGAGCCCCGTCGTAGTCGCGTGCTCGCGCCCCCATCAGGCCTGGCCTGGAGGGAGCGTGCGTCCGGCCACCTAACAAAAACAATGGAGACAACGATGGCCAACTCATCGTCATCACAAGCCAAGAAAGCGACCGCCAGTGGCTGGGTCGGCTCCGCTCTCGAGTACTACGATTTCTTCATCTACGCCCAGGCGGCGGCGCTGATCTTCCCGCAGATCTTCTTCCCCAACACCGATCCGAAAATGGCCATCGTCGCCTCGTTGGCCACCTACGGCGTCGGCTACCTGGCCCGCCCGGTAGGCGCTTTCGTGCTCGGTCACTGGGGTGACACCCGCGGCCGCAAGAACGTGCTGCTGCTGTGCATGTTCCTGATGGGTATTTCGACCATGGCCGTTGGCCTGCTGCCGACCTACCACGACATCGGCCTGCTGGCACCCGCACTGCTGGTGGTACTGCGCCTGATTCAGGGCTTCGCGGTTGCCGGGGAAATCTCCGGTGCCAGTTCGATGATTCTCGAACACGCGCCCTTCGGACGACGAGGTTTCTACGCCAGCTTTACCCTGCAGGGCGTTCAGGCTGGTCAGGTTCTCGCTGCTGCAGTGTTCTTGCCGCTGGCCTACTTCATGCCGAGCGAGGCCTTCAACGACTGGGGCTGGCGTATTCCGTTCCTGCTCAGCGCCTTCGTATTGCTGGCTGGCTTTATCATTCGTCGCGAAGTCCACGAGACCCCTGCCTTCGTCAACGAAGAGAGCAAGCAGAAGATCGCCAAGTCGCCAATCGCCGAAGCCTTCACCCACAGCTGGAAGAACATGTTCCTGGTCATGGTGATGGCGCTGATGAACACCATCCCGGTCGTCGCCACCATCTTCGGCGCCGCCTACGCCGTACAACCCGCTTACGGAATCGGTTTCGACAAGAGCGTGTACCTGTGGATTCCGGTGGTCGGCAACATTGTCGCCGTGCTGGTGATCCCCTTCGTCGGCAACCTGTCGGACAAGATCGGTCGTCGCCCGACCCTGATCACCGGTGCCCTGGGTTCCGGGCTGCTGGCCTTCGGCTACCTGTATGCGATCAGCATCGCCAACGTGCCATTGGCCTTCGTCATGTCGCTGCTGATGTGGGGCGTGGTCTACCAGGGTTATAACGCGGTGTTCCCAAGCTTCTACCCGGAGCTGTTCCAGACCCGCTACCGCGTATCAGCGATGGCCATCGCGCAGAACATCGGCACCATGCTCACCGCCATGCTGCCAGCGCTGTTCGCCCTGATGGCACCACCCGGCTCGGACAACATCCCAATGGTGATCGGCAGCATGGCTTTCGGCATCACCTGCCTGTGCGCCATCGCGGCCTATATCGCCCCGGAAACCTATCGGGTGCCGATGGCCGATCTCGGCAAACCGGACGCCAAGCTGATGGACAAGGCCGAGTACGATGCAACGCGCCTGAAAGGAATGAGCGAAGCGGCTCACTGAGTTAGCCTCCCGCAGAATGAGAAAAGGCCCTTGATGGGCCTTTTCTTTTTTGCCGACTCAGCCCTTGCGGCGCTGCGTCCAGACTGCCGCCAAACCGCTGAGGCAGATGATCGCGATACCGACCAGCGCAACGGCATCCGGCATGTGACCGAACACCAGCAGGCCAAGCAGACCGGCGAACACGATCTGTACGTAGCCGAACGGAGCCAGCATCGCCGGCGCCGCATAGCGGAAGGAATGCGTCAGCAACAGATGCGCAGCCATTCCGCAACCGCCCAGAGCCAGCATCATCAGGCCATGCGTCAGGCTCGGCACCTGCCAGAAGAACGGCACCAGCAGACTCATCACCAGGGTGTTGACCAGGCCTGCGAAAAAGTTGCTGGTGGTGGCGCTGTCCACAGTGCTCAGGCGCCGGGTGAGTATCTGGTAGAGGCTGAAGCAGAACGCCGCGCTCAGCGGCAACAACACCGCCGGAGTGAACAGGTCGCCCCCGGGGTGAACGATGATCATCACCCCGATGAAGCCGACGATCACCGCGATCCACTGCCCCACACTGACTTTCTCGCCCAGCAACGGCACCGACAGGGCAGTCACCAGCAAGGGCGCCAGGAAAATCACCGACGTCGCTTCGGCCAACGGCATGAACATCAAGCCCGTGGTGAACAGCAGGCTGACGGAAAGCAGACACAGCGCCCTCAGCACCTGCAGACCAGGCCGTTTGGTACGCAGCACACGCAGGCCGGATTGCGGCAGGAAGATGCTCGCCATGAGCAGGGTGTGCACGACGTAGCGGGCCCAGACGATCAGGACGATCGGGTAGAAACCGGACAGGTACTTGGAAATCGCGTCGTGGCTGGCGAACAGGAAGGTCGCCAGCACCATCAAACCAATGCCCTTGAGCGGATGATTGATGCCGGATAGCGGTGTGGAGCTCATTGAGTACTCGGGATGCGGACAAGCCGCCGAACCATAGATAGGTAGCTAACTATACAGATCTCCCTATCTTGCCGCCTATGACCCGCGTGACAGTATCTGACCCGCGGGTGACGGACGGCATCGAGACGTTATACCTGCCCCAGTAACCGCAGCGTCTTGTCCATGGCCATCTGCGCCCGCTCCAGCGCGCTGACACCCTGTTCGAGCAACTGCCGGGTCGGAATCTCCAGGCTCAGGGCAATGGTCGGCGGCAAGGTGCGCAGCAAGCCGAGCAGGTCGCTGTCGCCATCGCCAGGGAAACGCCGCTCATTGCGCGCCTGACGCAGAATCTCGTCCATATCGTCCGGGCGCGGGCCATTGACGTCACACAATTGCGCATAGCGCATACGTTCTGCCGGCACCTGTGCCAGCTCCGCCAGGCTCGAGCCGGAGCGGTCGAAGTGGAAGGCATCGACCAGAATGCAACCATTGGGGCGGTTGGCCGCCTCGACGATGCGCTTGGCCTGGGTCAGATCACGCGCATTGGTCCAGGGCATGAACTCCAGGTGCGGGAACAGACCGAATGGCGCAGCCAGATCGCAGACTGCGGCGAAGTTCTCGGTCAGACGCGCTTCATCCGGGTCATTACCGGCGATCAAGACGTCGGTAGCGCCGAATTCGGCGCCCACCTCGAAAATGGCCTCGAAATCGCTGACCCGGGTTTCCGGCTTCAAACGCAGGATCTCGATATCCGCCACCTTGATCCCGGTATCGCTCAGGCGCTTGAGGGTCTGCGCGCGCAGGCCGGCATCGGCCATCAGCGGGAAGTGATGTTCCTCGGCCGTAGCCGGCACCAGGCGCAGCCCCACGTGACTGTAACCGGCGCGTGCGGCCACCTCGACCATTTCCGGCGGCGACACTTCGAGTACGGTCAGGGCAGCCAGGGACAGAATACGTTCGCTCATATCAGGTCTCACTCAAATCAGGTGTGGGGCGCAGGCCTGGCCGGTTTCGGCCGCCTGACGAATGGCTTCGACCAATGCCAGGGTGCGGCCAGCATCGGCGGCGCTGACCAGCGGCTGAGCCTGACCACGGGCAACCTGGACGAAGTGCTGCAACTGGCGGCGCAAGGCTTCGTCGGCGTCGAATTGTTCCTGCACTTGCAGCAACGGCTGGTGCCAGCCAGCGCCCTCCTCGGCGTAGTGCCAGCGTTTGAGCTGGGGAATGCTCAGCGCGCCACGGGTACCGGCGAGCAGGTAGCAGGGCTGGTCGGCCTGCCGTGGGTAGACCGGGTTTTCGCCCGAGTCCAGCTCCCAACTCCAGGGCGCGGCGACCGCGTCGGAGCCGGTCAGGCTGCCCAGCGCGCCGCCCTCGAACTGCAGCAGCACGGCCGCGCTGTCCTCGTTGGCGAAACCGCGCACGCCGTTGCTGGTGATCGCCTGCACCTGACGCACCTCACCGCACAGGTGACGCAGCAGGTCGAGATCATGGATCAGGTTGGTCAGCAGCATTCCGGCACCCGCTTCGCGGCGCCAGGGAATGTCGTAATAGCTGTCGGGCTTCTGCAACTGCCACAACGCCGTCACTGTGGTCAGTCTCCCCAGCGCACCCTGCTTGAGCAGTTCGCGGGCACGGGCGATCAACGGGTTGTGCCGACGATGATGGCCGACCAGCACCGGCACACCATTGCGCTCGCTGGCAGCGACCAGCTCGCGCACCTCGCCCAGGTGCACGCCGACCGGCTTTTCCAACAGCACCGGCACGCCGGCGGCGATGCAGTCCAGTGCCGTACTCACATGCAGCGCATTGGGATTGGCGACGATCACGGCCTCGGGCCTGGCGTGCTCCAGCATCTGCTGGTGATCGGCGAAATACGGCACGCCACACTCAGCGGCGAAATCGGCGGCCTGCGGGCCAGGATCGACAATGGCGCACAATTGCGCTTCGTCGAGAGCCTGCAAGTGCTGATGATGCTGTCGACCCATGACACCGGCGCCGATCAGGGCAATACGCAAGGGGGAAGTCACGCGGTGATCCTCTTGTTGTCGTTCTCGCGCGGGCACGCCGGATGATCCCGGCGCACGTCTTTTAATATTTAGAACTCAGTTCCAAATTTTACGCAAGACGAAAATGCAGAGGAGTTTTGCGGGATAGGCTGCACGTACCGAAGTCAGCGTGAAAGTCTCGTAGGGTGCGCCGTGCGCACCGAAACCGGCAAAGGAATCGGATTCGACAGGCCGTAGGAGCGGCTTCAGCCGCGAATCACCGTGCTTTGCGGCTGAAGCCGCTCCTACGATGACGTGGCCGTAGGCGTGTCGCTTCTAGCCGATCAGGCGAACAACTCGGAGGCAGGACTCGCCGCAGAGAGTTCTGCAGCGGCGGCTAGCAGCTCTGCCGCCAGCTCGTGAATACGCGCAAGCGGAAGGCGAGCGCTCGGCCCAGCGATGCTGAGTACACCAATCACCCGAGCATCGCGCGGATCACGCACCACGGCAGCCAGCGCCGCCGTGCCCAGCGACGAGCTTTCCATGACCCAGGCATAGCCCTGCTGGCGAGCCTGGGCCAGGCGCTGCAACAGCTCCTGCTCATCGCGCGGCGCATTGGGGCCAAACTCGGCAGGGTCGGCAATGCCCTGGCGCGCCACCAGTGCCAGCGCCTCGGCGTCGCTCATGCTGGCCAGCCAGGCATGCCCGGAGGCGGTATAGAACAGCGGCGCCTCGCGCCCCATGTCCGGGTCGTAACGCAGACCGGAACGAGCCCCCTGGCTCTTGGCGATCCAGGTCTGTCGCTCGTCCTCGATCACGCCAAGGCGCACCAACTCGCCACTGCGTTCAGCCAACCGGTCGAGAATCGGCTGCACCACATCGGCACCGCTGCTGGCCAGGTAGCGAAAGCCCAGCGCCACCAGTTTGGTGGACAGGCGATAGCGGCTGGTCTGCGGATCCTGTCGCACGTAGCCCAGGCGAATCAGCTCGGCGAGCATGCGGTGCGTGGCGCTCTTGGGGATCGCCAGCTCGTCGGCCAGGCTCTGCATGGGCATGCCGCCGGGCTCGCGGGTAAGGCTTTCGATAAGGCTGAGCGCGCGTTCGATCTGACTGCCGGCCATGAAGTGTTCCTGAAAATTTTGCGCCGATTCTAAGAGACAACGCCGCGCAGAAGCGAGCCAGCAACCTGCGCCAACCTCTGGAAGCATGACCATAGACACGACATACTGCGCTGCCAGCGCAAATGTACTAACCGGTTCGTTCTTGTTCGGTTATCGAACAGAACTCCGTTTAACGAATTGAAATGGCGGGGAGGGTCGGCTCACTATTCCGACCACGCCTGAGACGACGCGCACTTTTGCCTGGTGCCATTGCACGTCGAACATTTCAGCAGCCAATAAATATAAGAAGGTCGATTGTCATGCCACAGCCCAAGCACCTGCGTGCCCCGGCAACTCCAGCACCTCATGAGGTCGCTGCCTGTATCCCATCCAGCCCCCTGCTCGATGACTGGTCATCCCTGTCGCCCATCGCCCTGCCCATGCTGGCGACCCGCCCCGACAGCGAATACCGCAGCCTCTGGTCGCACCTCGTCTCCATCCTGACCCCACGATTGCAGTCCGCTCGCGCGGCCTGACGACGACACTGACCCGTCGGTTTCCTCACCTGTCGGAGCGACAATGAACAAGACAGAAAAAATGCTGGTCGGCGAGCGCACCTTTTGCGCAATGCTGCTGATCGTCACCCTGGCCATCCTCTACCTGGCCTACGACATTGCCGGTTTGTCCTCGGTCAACTCGCCGGGCGCCTTCCCGGTGGGTGTCGGCCTGATCATGCTGCTCTCGGTGATCAAGATCGGCTTCGAGCTGATCGGCAAGGCCAAGCCCGACAGCAATGGCTGGCTGGACTCGGCTCGCCAGTTCATCCACGAGCACTTTCCCAAGCGCACCCTGATCTTCCTCGGTCTGGCCGTGATCTACCTGGCGGCCATCCAGTGGGCCAGCTTCTACGTCAGCACCTTCGTGTTCCTGGTGCTCTCGATCGTCTACCTGCGCAATGGCAGGGTCGCAGGCGCGGTGATGGTGGCAGCGATACTGCTGGCGGTCATCTACCTGCTGTTCACCCTGGCTTTCAGCGTTTACCTGCCATAACGAGGCACCCGAGATGAGCGACAACTTTTCCTACCTGCTGATGGCATGGACCGACCCGCAGCTGTTGATGCTGACGGCGCTGGGCACCTTCGCCGGCATCTATATCGGCGCCATTCCGGGCCTGTCGGTGACCATGGCGGTGTCCATCCTGGTGTCCTTCACCTTCTCCTGGGACGTCAACGACGCCCTGGCGCTGATCGTCGGCATCTTCATCGGCGGCGTTTACGGCGGCTCACGCAGCGCCATCCTGCTGAACATTCCCGGTGGCCCGTCGTCCATTGCCACCTCCTTCGACGGCTACCCGCTGGCGCAGCAAGGTGAAGCCGGCCGCGCCATCGGCCTGACCACCATCATGTCAGTGGTCGGCGGCATCGTCGGCACCATCGTGCTGGCCAGCGCGGCACCGGTGATCGGTGACCTGGCGCTGAAATTCGCCCCACGCGACTACTTCCTGGTGGCCGCCATTGGCCTGCTGCTGGTCGGCAGCCTCGCAGAAGGTTCGCTGGCCAAGGGCATCTTCGCCGCTTCACTGGGCGCGGTGATCGGCCTGGTGGGCATGGATCCGGTGACCGCCGAAGGTCGCTTCACCCTCGGCCAGGTCGAGCTGATGGGCGGCATTCATTACGTGGTACTGATGATCGGCCTGTTCGGCGTCGCCGAGCTGTTCTATCAACTGCACAACCTGGAAACCCCGGCCACGCGCCAGGTGGTGAGCAAGATCATTCCGCCGATGGCGATGATCCTCAAGTTCCTGCCGCTGTCGATCCGCACCTCGATCATCGGCGTACTGGTCGGCGTACTGCCGGGCGTCGGCGGCGACATCGCCGCGCTGATGGCCTACGACCACGCCAAGCGCACCGTGAAGAACCCGACCAAGCCGTTCGGCCAGGGTGCCTATGAAGGCCTGGTGGCACCGGAAACCGCCAACAGCGCCGCCGTCGGTGGTGCCTACGTGCCGATGCTGACCCTCGGCATGCCCGGCGATGCGGTGACCGCGGTGATCATCGGTGCGCTGGTGATCCACGGCCTGAACCCCGGCCCGATGCTGATGGTGGAAAACCCGCACATCTTCTACTTCACCGTGGGCAACCTGCTGCTGGCCAACATCTTCCTGCTGATCTTCGGCCTGATGGGCATCAAGCTCTTCGCCAAGTTCGTCGAGATGCCCAAGGCCGTGCTGATTCCGCTGATCCTGGTGCTCTGCGTGGTCGGCACCTACTCGATCAACAGCAGCATGACCGAGGTGTACTGGATGCTTGGCTTCGGCCTGCTCGGCTACATCCTGAAGATATTCGGCTTCCAGATGGGCCCGATCATCCTCGGCGCCATCCTCGGCCCGCTGATGGACACTTCGTACCGCCAGGCCATGTCCTCGGCCGGCGACAACCCGGTGGAGCTGCTGCAGGGTCTGGTCACCAGCCCGCTGTCGCTGATCCTGACCAGCGCCGTGGTGCTGATCCTGCTGGGCAACACGCCACTGCTGAAGAAGATCAAGAGCAAGTTCAGCCCCGCCTCCGCGCGCGGCTGAGCAGAACCGCCCAGAGCTTTTCGCGATCTCGCGAACGTCGTAGCCCGGATGCAATCCGGGGATAACCCTTCCCGGATTGCATCCGGGCTACGTGAAATAGATTCAGCCGCGCCGCCAAGCGTGGCCGCACCGAAGTACCAGGGTATGCCCCGACCTTAAAAAGGGGGCTCACAACAACAAGCGATGGAGAGTCCAGATGTTCAAATCCCTTCTGACCGGCGCCGCCTTCGGCCTTAGTGCGCTGACCATGGCCCTGCCTGCCCATGCCGAATATCCCGAGCGCAGTATCCAAGCGGTGATCCCCTGGGGTGCCGGTGGTGCCACCGATAACGTGATGCGCAGCCTGACTCCGTACGTGGAGAAAGAGCTGGGCGGCAAGTTCATCCTCAACAACCGTCCGGGCGGCACCGCCGTGATCGGTAGTTCCTACGTCATGCAGCAGCGTCCGAACGGCTACGCCATCCTGCTCGGCGCCGAGAACCCGCAGCTGTACAAAGTGCTGAAACTGGCCGACTTCGACTACTCCGACTTCTACCCGGTCAACATCATCGGCCAGAACGTGGTGGTGATCGCCGCCAACGCCGACGCGCCGTTCAACACCATGGGCGAGCTGCTGGCCGCGGCCAAGGCCAACCCGGACACTCTGCGCATGGGCTCCACCGGCGCCGGCGGCCTGCCGAGCACCGTCAGCGCGATGATCAACGCGGTGGACGAGCTGAAAGTACGTGAAGTGACCTTCGGCGGCGACGGCCCCGGCATCACCGCACTGATGGGCAAGCACATCGACTTCATGCCACTGAGCCTGGCAGCCGCCCGCGAGCTGGTACGCAGCGGCAAGCTGAAGGCCCTGGCCGTGTTCGCCACCGAGGAAACCCCGGAGCTGCCGGGCGTACAGCCGATCACCAAGGATCTGCCAGCCATCGCCGAGTACCTGCCATGGGGCCCGTTCTGGGGCGCCTTCGTGCACAAGGACACGCCGGATGACGTCAAGCAGAAGCTGGTCGACGCCTACGCCAAGGCCGTGGGTAACGAAGAGTTCCAGGGCTTTTTGAAGAACTTCGGTGCGCAGAGCCTGAACCTCAGCGGTGCAGAAGCCGAAGCCTTCCTCAAGCGCTGGCAGTCGGTTACCGCCTGGTCGATGTACAAGGCCAAGGCCATCGAAATCTCCCCGGACTCGGTCGGCATCGCCCAGCCCTGATCCAGGCCTGAAGCACTCCCGCCGGTAAACGGCGGCGCCCCCCTCATTTTGCGTATCTGCCTGCGCAGAGGGGGTCGTGCACCCTGAAAAACGACAACACAGGAAGAAAAACAATGAAAACCACCATCACTCGCCTGCTGCCCAGCGCACTGGCCCTGTCCGTCATCGCCGCTCTGCCTGTCGGCAGCGTCCACGCCGCCGGCTTCGTCGAAGATGCCAAGGTCACCCTCGGCCTGCGCAACTACTACTTCAACCGCAATTACCTCAACAGCACCGACCCGCGAATTCAGGGCGAACTCCAGGGCCAGGCCGAAGGCTGGACGCAGAGCTTCATCCTCGACGCCCGCTCCGGCTACACCCAAGGCACCGTCGGCTTCGGCCTCGACGTGCTGGGCCTGTACAGCATCAAGCTGGACGGCAACCGTGGCGCCGCCAACACTCAGCTGCTGCCGATCCACGACGACGGCCAGGCCGCTGATGACTTCGGCCGTACTGCTGTAGCCGCCAAAGCCAAGCTGTCCAAGACCGAGCTGAAGGTCGGTGAGTGGTTCGCCGTGCTGCCGATCCTGCGTGCCGACGACGGTCGCTCGCTGCCGCAAACCTTCCAGGGCGCTCAGCTGACTTCCAACGAGATCGACGGCCTGACCCTGTACGGCGGTCAGTTCTGGAAGAACAGCCAGCGTCACGATGCCAGCCGTGAAGAAATGGCGTTCAACTCGGGCACCCCCGCCGGTCTCGTCGAGGGTGATGACTTCAACTTCGCCGGTGGTGAGTACCGTTTCAACGGCAACAACACCATGGTCGGCGCGTGGCATGCCCGCCTGGAAAACGTCTATCAGCAGAGCTACGTGCAACTGACCCACAGCCAGCAGGTCGGTGACTGGGTACTCGGCGCTAACCTGGGTTACGTCACCGGCAAGGAAGAAGGCTCGGCCAAGGCCGGCAATCTGGATAACAAGGTCTATCAGGGGGCGTTCACTGCCAAGACCGGCAACAACACCTTCATGGTCGCTTACCAGAAGCTCAGCGGTGATACCAAGTTCATGCGTATCGACGGCA
>PJUL01000072.1_pt1 | contig 136314 bp, 121 predicted proteins | sample 1512221 | NCBI WGS metagenome assembly PJUL01 (sample SAMN08177667, study PRJNA422409) | Feces metagenome, whole genome shotgun sequencing project.
GCGCAAGAACACTGGCGACGACCGCCGCCGCACGCACGACATGAACACGGCCAACTGGATCCCCGACCTGTTCATGCGCCGCGTGATGGAAAAGGGCACCTGGACGCTGTTCTCGCCCTCCAACGTGCCCGACCTGCACGACCTGTTCGGCGCCGATTTCGAAAAGGCCTATGTGGCCTACGAAGACAAGGCGGCCCGTGGCGAGATCAAGCCCGCCAAAACGGTGCAGGCTACGGACCTGTGGCGCAAGATTCTGACCATGCTGTTCGAAACCGGGCACCCCTGGATCACTTTCAAGGACGCCTGCAACGTGCGCTCGCCCCAGCAGCATGCTGGCGTGGTGCATTCGTCTAACCTGTGCACCGAGATCACGCTGAACACCAGCGACACCGAAACCGCCGTCTGCAACCTCGGCTCGGTCAACCTGCTGCAGCACATCAAGGACGGCCAGCTCGACCACGCCAAGCTGAAAAAGACCATCACGGTGGCCATGCGCATGCTCGACAACGTGATCGACATCAACTATTACGCGGTGACCAAAGCACGCGATTCCAACCTGCGCCACCGTCCCGTGGGTCTGGGCCTGATGGCGTTCCAGGACAGCCTGTACGCGCTGCGCATTCCTTACGCTTCTCAACAAGCGGTGGAATTCGCCGACAAGTCGATGGAAGCCATCTGCTACTACGCCTACTGGGCGTCGACCGAGTTGGCCCGCGAACGCGGCCAGTACTCCAGCTACAAGGGCTCGCTGTGGGACCGCGGCATCCTGCCGTTTGACACGCTGGACCTGCTATCTCAGGCCCGTGGCGGATACGTGGAAGTGGACCGCTCGTCCACGCTGGACTGGGATGCCCTGCGCAAGAAGATTGCGCAGGACGGCATGCGCAACTCCAACTGCGTGGCCATCGCGCCCACCGCCACCATCTCCAACATCATCGGTGTGGACGCTTCGATCGAACCGTCGTTCGGCAACCTGTCCGTGAAGTCCAACCTGTCGGGTGAGTTCACCGTCATCAACGGCGGTCTGGTGCGCGACTTGAAGCGCCTGGGCTTGTGGGATGACGTGATGATCATGGACCTCAAGCATTTCAAGGGCTCTCTGCACCCCATCGACCGCGTTCCGGCCGACATCAAGGCGCTGTACTCCACGGCTTTTGAAGTTGAACCGCAATGGCTGGTAGAAGCCGCATCGCGCCGCCAGAAGTGGATCGACCAGGCGCAGAGCCTGAACATCTACATGGCCGGCGCATCGGGCAAGAAACTGGACGACACCTACAAACTCGCATGGGTTCGCGGCCTCAAGACCACGTATTACCTGCGCACGCAAAGCGCCACGCACGTGGAGATGAGCACAGTGAACACACGCCAGCTCAACGCAGTGTCTTCCGGCAGCGAGGGCGGCGCGCCTACCGCATCGGCAGCTGCACAGGCACAGCCAAGTGCGATGCCAGCAGCGGCCGTGGCAGCCGCAGCGCAGCCCTCCGCACTGCCTGCGACGGACGTGCAGTTCAGCGCCATCGACGATCCTGGTTGCGAAGCCTGCCAATAAGGACTTGGCGCGCAACACCGCGGATGCTTCCGAGGTGTTGCGCATGTGCTGTGAAGCAACAAAACGTTGCTGCACAACGCTGCAGTGCTTTCCTTTTTGCAGCACTGCTTTCATAATCCGAACACTGGAAAATCTATGTTGTCCTGGGACGAAGAAGTCAAGCCCTCATCGCAAAATCAACTGGACGGTGGACTGAACCCAAGCCACCCGGCGGGACAGCCGCCCCTGTCTTTCCAGACCCCTTCTCTGCAAGCCGTGAATGCTGCAGCGGCCCCTGTCTCTGCAGCCACAGCATCTGCCACGACAGCAACACATCGCCGCGTGAATGCGGCAGACAAGCGCATCATCAACGGCCAGACCGACGTCAACCAGCTGGTGCCTTTCAAGTACAAGTGGGCGTGGGAAAAATACCTGGCCACCTGCGCCAACCACTGGATGCCGCAAGAAGTGAACATGACGCGCGACATCGCGTTGTGGAAGGACCCCAACGGCCTGACCGATGACGAGCGCCGCATCATCAAGCGCAACCTCGGCTTCTTCGTCACCGCCGATTCGCTGGCCGCCAACAACATCGTGCTGGGCACTTACCGCCACATCACCGCGCCCGAGTGCCGCCAGTTCCTGCTGCGCCAGGCGTTCGAGGAAGCGATCCACACGCACGCCTACCAGTACATCGTCGAGTCGCTGGGCCTGGACGAAAGCGAAATTTTCAACGCCTACAACGAGGTGCAGTCCATCCGCGACAAGGACGAGTTCCTGATCCCCTTCATCGAAGCGATCATGGACCCGAACTTCCAGACCGGCACACCTGAGAACGACCAGACCCTGCTCAAGTCGCTCATCGTGTTTGCCTGCCTCATGGAAGGCTTGTTCTTCTACGTGGGCTTCACGCAGATCCTGGCGCTGGGCCGTCAGAACAAGATGACGGGTGCTGCCGAGCAGTACCAGTACATCCTGCGCGACGAGTCGATGCACTGCAACTTCGGCATCGACCTGATCAACCAGCTCAAGCTGGAGAACCCACACCTGTGGACGGCAGAGTTCAAGGCCGAGATCAAGGCGCTGTTTCTGAAAGCCGTGGAGCTGGAATACCGTTATGCCGAAGACACCATGCCCCGCGGCGTGCTGGGCATGAACGCCTCCATGTTCAAGGGCTACCTGCGCTATATCGCCAACCGCCGTGCCACGCAGATCGGGCTGGAAACCCTCTTCCCCAATGAAGAGAACCCGTTCCCGTGGATGAGCGAAATGATCGACCTCAAGAAGGAACGCAACTTCTTCGAGACCCGGGTTATTGAATACCAGTCCGGTGGTGCGCTGTCCTGGGACTAGCGCCCTTTCTTTGCAAGCATCACACCACCATGGATTTCTACACCACGCCCGACACCCTAGCGCCGCAATGCGCGGCCGTGTGGGGCGTTCCCGTGTTCATGGAGATGGAGTTCTTCTCCATCTCCATGGATCGCTTTCTGTCCACTGTAGACAGGGAGTGCTCTTTGCATGCAAATTGACCCAAGGAGAACATGATGGCAACTGCGAAAAAACCAGCCGCTAAAAAAGCGGCCCCAGCGAAGAAAGCTGCACCTGCAAAAACCGTAGCAGCGAAGAAGGCTGCACCGGCCAAGAAGGCAGCAGCACCGGCAAAGAAGGCCGCTCCCGCCAAAAAGGCTGTAGCAGCAAAGAAGGCCGCTCCCGCCAAGAAGGCAGCAGCACCCGCCAAGAAGGCTGTGGCAGCCAAGAAGGCCGCTCCCGCCAAAAAGGCTGTAGCAGCGAAGAAGGCTGCACCGGCCAAGAAGGCAGCAGCACCGGCAAAGAAGGCCGCTCCCGCCAAAAAGGCTGTAGCAGCGAAGAAGGCCGCACCTGCCAAGAAGGCAGCAGCACCGGCAAAGAAGGCCGCTCCCGCCAAGAAGGCTGTAGCAGCGAAGAAGGCAGCACCAGCCAAGAAGGCAGCAGCGCCGGCAAAGAAGGCCGCTCCTGCCAAGAAGGCTGTCGCAGCGAAGAAGGCAGCTCCTGCAAAGGCGCCTGCCAAAAAGGCAGCACCCGCCAAGAAAGCCGCCAAGGCCCCTGCCCCTGCGGCCGCAGCAGCACCTGCAGCGCAGACCACGCTCAACCCCCAGGCAGCGTGGCCTTTCCCAACGGGCAGCAAGCCCTGATCTCAGCGCCTCTGGCGCCCAGCCCGGCATTTCGATGCCGGGCTTTTTTTATGGCCATTTCGCGCCCACCGCTATCAATTAAAGAGCGCCTAGCGCTTTCCCACCATTGATTTCAAGACAAAACAGCCTGAAACGCTTGATCAACCGGCGCTAACAGCTCTCAAATTGAGAGCGCTTTGCACTATGCCGGCGTGAAATCGAGTGTGTAGTTCTGGGGCCCGCGCTGGGCAATCTTGAGCGCCCCGACCCGGTTACCAAGCTCTGCGCAACGCACCAGGGGCCACCCCTTTTCAAGCCCAAAAAGCAGCGCACCACGCCACGCATCGCCACAACCCGTGGGGTCCACCACCGCCGCGGGCACCGCCGCGGGCACATGCGTTTTCTGGCCGTCTACCCACACCTCGCAGCCGTCTGCGCCCAGCGTGACCACCAAGCCACGCACCTTGCGCGAGATCTCTTCCAAAGACCAGCCGGTGCGGTCGCAGAGCATCTTGCCTTCGTAATCATTGACGGTGACCCAAGAGGCCTGCTCGACAAACGCCGCCAGCTCTTCGCCATTGAACATGGGAAGCCCCTGGCCAGGGTCGAACACAAACGGAATGCCCGCCGCCACAAACTGGGCGGCGTGCTGAAGCATGGCATCGCGCCCATCCGGGGCGATGATTCCCACGGCCACAGAGGCATCGCCCGCGCTAATCTGGTTGGCATGTGCCTGCATCATGGCGCCAGGGTGGAAGGCGGTGATCTGGTTGTTATCTCGGTCGGTCATGATCATGGCCTGGGCGGTGTAGGTGTCTTGCACCTGGCCCACATGGCGCGCACTGATTCCCAGGGTCTCAAGGCGCTGCAGATAGTCCGCCCCATCGCTGCCAAGCATGGCCATGGGCAGGGGTTCGCCGCCCAGCAGCTTCAGGCTGTAGGCGATGTTGCCTGCGCAGCCACCAAAATCGCGGCGCAGCGATGGCACGAGAAACGACACGTTCAGGATGTGCAACTGGTCCGGCAGGATCTGTTCTGCAAACCGACCCTCAAAAGTCATGATGGTGTCGAACGCCAAAGAACCACAAATGATGGCAGCCATATCGGATTTAAATAAAGTGAGGTGAGTGGAAATACAGTGCGCTCAGGCGCGGCGCAGCCGGAACAAACTGGCGAACCGGCCTGGCGACAAGTTCATGGATAGAACGCCAGCAGCCGGTATCCGGCCACGCGCGCACCGCCCGTGGTGACGATGACGGCCACCGAGGCGCTCCATTCTCCGCGCGCGGGCAGCTCTGCTGGCGCAGCCAGATCGGTGGGCAACAGCACACGCCGCAGCACGGGCTGGTCCTGGGCGTCCGTCAGCGTCAGCTCTACCGCTGGCATGGCCAGCGGCAGGCCGGCCTGGTTCTTCATGGTGAGTGCCAGCTGGTAACTGTCGCCGCGCGCTTTGTTGAAGGACGAGCTGTCGATGACCACGTCTGCAATCTGGCGGGGCGGGGCAATCTCGCAGCGCAACGGCTCGCACAGCTTCACCAGCCATGGGCGGGCGCGCGGGTCCATGGCAGCGATGCGGTCGCGCTCTTGGACCGCCACCTGCAATGCCAGCCCGGCGAGCGACACCAAGGCCACCAGCAACAGCACACCGCGCACCCACCGCTGGCGCCAGAAGGCCTTGCGCCGCGCGGCGCGCACAAAACTGACCTCGCTGGCAGGGTCTGCCACGGCGTCATCGTCGTCGTCCACGCCCCGCGCCTGCTCGGTTCGGCGAGGGCCACCCCGTAACACGGCGGCCACGGAGTCATCCGCAACCAGGGTGAGCGCATCCGGTCCTTGCCCCTGCGCCTCAAGCCCATCTTCAAAGGCAGGGGATACATCCGTAGCGGCAGATGCCGCAGGCGCAGGCAAGGGCGGCGCATTTTCGGCATCGCCACTTGGTGTGCGCCGAAGCCGCCTTGGCCCCTCACCCACAGCCACGCCTGGCTTTGCAGAGATGGGGGCTCCGTCGAGCGCCGGGAAAGAGATGTCCGGAATGTCAGGGGGCGTTGGTGCTGGCCTGTTGGAACCGTCGGAGTCCAGCAGGTCCTCTGGCCATTCAGAATCCGGCAGGTCGGCTACAGGAAGTTCATAGCCACCCGGCACAGGGGCTGGTGGCAGCGCCGCGGAGACGGCAGGAACACCCTCTTCCTCAGGCTGCGCGTTTGCAGAGGGCACGCCAGTGAAAGCCTGCTGCGAAAGCGGCGACTGCGATGGTGGCAGCGATGTCCGAGGCAGCTCCAGCGGCTCAAAAGGCTCTGGCGGATTCAACGCATCCAGTGCACTCAGCGCCTCCAAATCATCCAGCGATGCAGGCACCGTGTCTACAAAGGAGGGTGGGTCTTCGTCCTCCTCCTGAGCGGACTCTTCCGCTGGTTCTGGCAGCTGATTTTGGGCTGGGGCCGCCAACGGGGTCGGCGGCGATTCGGCTGGCCCAGGCCGCGGCGGTGGGGGAGAGCGCCACGCAAAGGGCGCCGCAGCTCCCAGGTCTACGCCGTCGGCCGTGCCTGCATGCGCACCCGCCGTGAGGAAGGCGGGCACCGCAGGCGTCGGCACATCCATCACAGGGGGATGCGGCACCGCCGGTGGCGTAAAGGTAGACAGCGTCTGATGGGGAGCAGCGACCGGTGGCGACGGTGGCACCTGCCGCGGCGGCGATGCCACGGGCGCCGCATGCGGCGGCGCGCCCCAAGCACGCCCTTCGTCGGAAGCCCGCGCCACCGTTGCCGGGGGCGGCTTGACGTCGGTGAGCGACACATCCGGCAACAGCGCCGGGGGCGCGGAAGGCAGCAAATGGGCCGAAGCGTCGAACACTTCCTTGCATTGGCCGCAGCGCACCCATCCTTCCGATATGCGCAATTGGTCTGCGACCACCTTGAATGAGGTGGCGCAGGACGGACAGCGAGTGACTTGGCTCATCAGCGGGCGATTGTAGGGGCCGCGCCGCCCAGAACCCGGCGCGTGTGCTGGGCCGGCATGCGCGAGCTCAGCGCTGGGCCGTCATCAAGATCCAGCCCTCTTCGGTGTCAGCCACCTCCAGCCGAACCCAGGGTGCGTAGGCCTCTTTCAGCTCATCGGCCTGGCGCTCCAGAATGCCAGCCAGCACCAGATGGCCGCCAGGCGCCACATGGGCACACAGCAGTGGCGCCAGCACGCGCAGCGGCGTGGCCAGGATATTGGCCAACACGGTCTGGTATTCACCGCGCGCCTTGTCTGGCAGGCCGGCACTCAGATGCACGTCGTTGGCCTGCGCGTTCTGGGCCGTGGATTCGACGGCGGCGGGGTCGATGTCCACCGCGTCGATATCGGTCGCCCCAAACTTGGCAGCACCGATGGCCAGGATGCCCGAGCCGCATCCGTAGTCCAGCACCCGGCCCAGCGGGTTGCCCGAGCCCGGCTGCACTGCCCCGTTGCGGGCAATCCAGCGCAGGCACATGCGCGTGGTGGGATGTGTGCCAGTACCAAAGGCCAGGCCCGGGTCCAGGCGGATGCTGCGCACGGCCTGTGCGGGCAGTTCGTGCCAGGTGGGCACGATCCAGAAATCGGGCGTGATGTCCACCGGTGCGAACTGCGACTGCGTGAGCCGCACCCAGTCCTGCTCGGCCACCTGTGCCACGCCCAACACCTGACAGCCCACAAAAAAGTCCTGCACCACCAGCAGTTGCTGCGCCTCGCGCGCCGCTGCCTCCGTGGGGAACAGCGCCACCACGCGGCTGCGCTGCCACCCGTCCTTGGGTGGCGGCATGCCGGGCTCTCCAAACAGCGCCTGCTCGGCATCGGTCTGGGCGTCGGCGTCTTCCACCGATACCGACAACGCATCCAGCGCGTCCAGTGCGTCACTGACCGCTTCGATACTGTCTTCCGGGCACATCAGGCTCAGCTCAAACATAGGCGCCTCTCAGAAAAAATGAAATGCCGGCCCCCGTTGCCAGAAGCCAGCATGTGAATCGAACACGCGCCCCTGGCGGGGAGCGCCAACACAGAAAGAACTAGCGCTTGTGCTGCGACAGCCACTCTTCCAGATAGTGGATGTTGGTGCCGCCCGCCATGAACTTGGCGTCCACCATCAGCTCGCGGTGCAGCGGCACGTTGGTGTTGATGCCCTCGATCACGGTCTCGGACAGCGCCGTGCGCATGCGGGCCAGCGCCTGCTCGCGCGTGTCACCGTGCACGATGATCTTGCCGATCATCGAGTCGTAGTTGGGCGGCACGAAGTAATTGGTGTACGCGTGCGAATCCACGCGCACGCCAGGGCCGCCCGGTGGATGCCACGTGGTGATGCGTCCGGGCGAGGGGATGAACTTGTACGGATCTTCTGCGTTCACCCGGCACTCGATGGCATGGCCGCGGATTTCGATCTGGCGCTGGGTGAAGGGCAGCTTCTCGCCAGCCGCCACCATGATCTGCGTCTTCACGATGTCCACGCCCGTGATCAGCTCGGTCACGGGATGTTCCACCTGCACACGGGTGTTCATTTCGATGAAATAGAACTCGCCGTTCTCGTACAGGAACTCGAACGTGCCTGCACCACGGTAGCCGATCTTCTTGCAGGCCGCCACACAACGCTCGCCGATCTTCTCGATCAGCTTGCGCGGGATGCCTGGGGCAGGCGCTTCTTCGATCACCTTCTGGTGGCGGCGCTGCATGGAGCAGTCGCGTTCGCCCAGATAGACGGCGTTGCGGTGCTTGTCGGCCAGCACCTGAATTTCAATGTGGCGCGGGTTCTGGAGAAACTTCTCCATGTACACCGCCGGATTGCCAAACGCGGCACCCGCTTCGGCCTTGGTCATCTGCACGGCATTGACCAGGGCCGCCTCGGTGTGCACCACGCGCATGCCACGGCCGCCGCCGCCGCCTGCGGCTTTGATGATCACGGGGTAACCGATGGCCTTGGCGATGCGGCGGATCTGCACCGGGTCATCGGGCAACTCGCCCTCAGATCCGGGCACGCAGGGCACGCCCGCGCGGATCATGGCCTGCTTGGCCGACACCTTGTCGCCCATCGTACGGATGTTGTCGGGGGTAGGGCCAATGAACTGGAAGCCGCTCTTTTCCACGCGCTCGGCAAAGTCCGCGTTTTCGGACAGGAAGCCGTAGCCGGGGTGGATGGCCTCGGCATCGGTCACCTCGGCGGCCGAGATGATGGCGGGCATGTTCAGGTAGCTCAGCGGCGACGGGGCTGGCCCGATGCACACCGCTTCTTCGGCCAGCTTGACGTACTTGGCGTCGCGGTCGGCCTCGGAATACACCATCACGGCCTTCACACCCAGCTCTCGACAGGCGCGTTGAATGCGAAGGGCGATTTCGCCGCGATTGGCGACCAGGATTTTCTTGAACATGCGCGCCTTATTCGATGACGAACAAAGGTTGTCCGTATTCCACGGCCTGGCCGTTCTCACCCAGGATGCGGGTCACCGTGCCCGACTTGTCGGCCTCGATCTCATTCAAGATCTTCATGGCCTCAATGATGCAGATGGTCTCGCCTTCCTTGACCTGGCTGCCCACTTCCACGAACGCCTTGGCGCCTGGGCTGGAGGAGCGGTAGAAGGTGCCCACCATAGGCGACTTGACAATGTGGCCTGCAGGCGCTGCTGCGGCAGCAGCGGGCGCTGGCAATTCGGCCACCGGCGCGGCAGCCGCTGGGGCGGGTGCTGCTGCTGGCTGCACCGGCGCGGGAACATACTGCTGAACCACGGCACCACCGCTCTTGACGATGCGGACCTTGCCCTCGGCCTCGGTGATTTCGAGTTCGGAAACGTTCGACTCGGAAACAAGGTCGATCAGGGTTTTGAGTTTTCGCAGATCCATGGAAGCTCCAACGGCTATAAAACTGAATAGGGCGCGAATTTACTCCAATTTCACCCTATCGCAGCCATCGACCCGCAATTTTCATGATCTTCAGAAGGGCAAACTTCAAAACACGGAAGCATGTTTAGAAGCAGATAGCAGCAGATACCGCGTGCACCTTCAGCGCAGGGGTGCCCACTGCTGCAGATCCTGCGGCGTGATCTGGCCCATTTTACGATGCAGCACTTTGCCCTCCCCGCCAAACACCACGGTGAACGGCAGGCCGCCAGTCAGGTTACCCAAGGACCGACCAAGGTCGGTCCCCCCCAGCCCAGCGAGCCCCACCGGAAAATCCAGCGGGATGCGCTGCAGAAATTTGCGCACAGCGGAGGGCTGGTCGATGGCCAGCCCCAGCACCTGCCAGCCTTTGGGCGATTGCTCGCGGTAGAACGCATTGAGCATGGGCAACTCGTCCACGCAGGGCGGGCACCACGTGGCCCAGAAGTTGAGCAACAGCGGTTTGCCCGTGAACGACTGCAGGGCCAGTGCCCCGCCCTCAGGCCTGTCAAACTCCATGCCCCACAGCGCCTGCTCGGTGCCAGATTCCATGGCATGGGGCTGAAACTTCCACCATGCCAGGCCAGCGCCGCCCAGCGCCGCTGCGCCAGCCACCCCTGCATACAACAGGCGCCGGCGTGGGGCTGAGGGTGTCGCAGCCGTGCTGCCCGAAGTAGAAGGTGCAGGGTCGGCGGAATGATCGGCCGAGTGATCAGCGGGGTTGGTCATGGGGGTCCGTGTCTTGAAGCAAACGGCGCACAGCGGTCAGGTCGCCCCGAGGCGTGCGGCCCTGGGCGTCGGGGCGCAGGGCGCCGCGCACGTCGTCCAGGTCGTAAATCATCAGGTGCACACCGACCATCTCGGACAACTCGGGGCACAGGCTGCTCAGGCTCAAGGCCTCCACCGGCTGGCCATTGAAACCCGTGACGGTGCGGGGCTCGTAGTCCACATGGTGGTCGATGAGCGCTATTTCGGCAGATTTGGGGTCATCACAAAACAACTGCAGATAAATATCAGACAGGCGGGTGGCCGTGCCATGCCACACAGCACCCGCTAGGTGGGGTCGAAACACCTCCATGCGGACCATCCACACCAGGGCCAGCTGCCGCAGCGCGCGCAACTCGCGCGGCTGCGTGTCGGCGCAGAAAATCTGGATGTACTCGCGAACGGCGGCTTCCACGCGGTCGTTGTCGGGCAGCGGCGTGCGGGCGGGCAGCCCCATTTCGCGCACAGCGCGGCGTTTGGCCGGGCCCCATTCCAAGCCCTCCTCCACCACCAGGCGGGCCGTGGTGTGGGCGATTTCGTCGCTCAAGGATGTGTGCATGGGATGGATGGGCAGCGGGGCAATGGCAGAGGCTGCATTGTGGCGCCATCCTTGGGCCCGGACCACGGCATCCCCCCACTCCCGGTCGGGCTGCGGGTCTATGCGCTCTTGCCATGCTTTGAATTTGATAGCTACCAGCGCTTGATGGCAGAGCGCTAGAAGCCATTTTGATTCAAATTTTGACCCACAGAAGGCCCGCTAGAATCTGCGCCCATGCACATACATATCTTGGGGATCTGCGGCACCTTCATGGGCGGGCTGGCTGCGCTGGCACGCGAGGCGGGCCACCGCGTGACGGGGTGCGATGCGGGCGTCTACCCCCCCATGAGCGACCAGTTGCGCGCGCTGGGCATCGACCTTATCGAAGGGTATGGCGCCGACCAGATGTCGCTGAAGCCGGACATGTTTGTGATCGGCAACGTGGTCAGCCGCGCACGCCTGGCCGATGGCACGCCGAAGTTCCCGCTGATGGAAGCAATCCTCGACGCTGGCGCGCCCTACACCAGTGGCCCCCAATGGCTGGCCGAGCATGTGCTGCAGGGCCGCCACGTGCTGGCGGTGGCCGGCACCCATGGCAAGACCACCACCACCTCCATGCTCGCGTGGGTCCTGGAAAACGCGGGGCAGCAGCCCGGGTTTCTCATCGGCGGCGTGCCGCTGAACTTCGGGGTGTCAGCACGACTGGGCGCCGCGCAACGGCCCATCCCGGCAGACACGCCCACGGGCCACGCGCCACTGTTTGTGATCGAGGCCGACGAATACGACACGGCCTTTTTCGACAAACGCAGCAAGTTCGTGCACTACCGGCCTCGCACCGCCGTGCTCAACAACCTGGAGTTCGACCACGCCGACATCTTTGACGACCTGGCCGCCATCGAGCGACAGTTTCACCACCTCGTGCGCACGGTGCCGCCATCGGGCCGGGTGGTGAGCAATGGGCTGGAAGAAAGCCTGGCCCGCGTGCTGCACGCGGGTTGCTGGAGCGAGGTGGCCAGCTTCGGCGCCACCGTGAGCGACTTCAGCGCGCAGGGCGAGCCCCAGGCGTTTGACGTGCTGCACCACGGCCAAGCCGTGGCGCGCGTGGAGTGGGCGCTAACCGGCCAGCACAACCAGCTCAATGCACTCGCCGCCATGGCCGCTGCCCACCATGTGGGCGTGGGCCCAGCCCAGGCGGCTGCCGCACTCAGCGCGTTCCAGAATGTGAAGCGGCGCCTGGAGCTGCGCGGCACCGTCGCCGGCGTGGCGGTGTACGACGACTTCGCCCACCACCCTACGGCCCTGCGAACCACACTCGATGGACTGCGTCGCAGCCTCGGTACCAGCGCGCGCATCCTGGCGGTGTTTGAGCCCCGAAGCAACACCATGAAGCTGGGCTCCATGAAGAGCCAGTTGCCCTGGGCGCTGGAGCCTGCCGATCTGGTGTTCTGCCACACCGCGGGGCTGGACTGGGATGCAGCCCAGGCGCTTGCACCGCTGGGCGTGGGCCCGGGCCAGCGCGCGCAGACAGCGCCAGACATCGACACGCTGGTGAATCAGGTGGTGCAGGCGGCCCAACCGGGCGACCATGTGGTGTGCATGAGCAACGGCGGCTTTGGCGGCATCCACGCTAAGCTGCTGCAGTCACTTCAAAAATAATAGCTGCTAGCGCTTACTGGATAAGCGCTGGCAGCTGTTTTTATCTAAATTTGGGTTTAGAACGAAACGGCCATGGCCTCCACGTCCACCCGCACCACGGGCTTGGCCAGGGCCGCACTGGCCGCGCGCGCGAAGTTGCGGGACCAGTCCGGGTCGGCCAGGAGCTTGGCCCCGGCAGCGCGGGCCACGGTCAGCACCTTGTCGGCCAGCAGCACTTTGCCGCTGGCGCGCAGGGGCTCGCAGTCCAGGGTGGTGAACTGATCGTCCAGCCAGCGGCGCCCCTCCTCGTGCCCCATGGGCTCGGCGCCCTGCAGGTCAAAACGGAACTCTTGATGCCCGGCCAGCCGGACCGACACTTCGCTGTGCATGGTGAACCCTTTCTGTGCTTTAGCCCCCGACCGCGGCTGCCAGGTTGGCGCGCTGCGGAGAGGGAGACAGTGCCAGTTTAGGCGCTCAGCGCGCGGCGCGCCTTGACGGCGTCCGACAACTCGGCCAGCGCCACCAGCGACGGGTCCCAGCCCAGGCAGGCGTCGGTGATGCTCTTGCCGTATTCCAGCGCCGTGGGGTCGTCCTTGCCCGGGGTGAACTTCTGTGCACCGGCCGTGAGGTGGCTTTCGATCATCAGGCCGAACACGCTGCGCGAGCCGCCGGCAATCTGCCCGGCCAAATCGCGCGCCACGTCCAGCTGCTTTTCATGCTGCTTGCTGCTGTTGGCGTGGCTGCAGTCCACCATCAGCGTGGCGGGCAGCTTGGCGGCTTCCAGGTCCTTGCAGGCAGCGGCCACGCTGGCCGCGTCGTAGTTGGGCGCCTTGCCGCCGCGCAGGATCACGTGGCAATCCTTGTTGCCGTTGGTGTTGACGATGGCCACCTGGCCGTTCTTGTGCACCGACAGGAAATGGTGGCCGCGGCTCGCGGACTGGATCGCATCGGTAGCGATTCGGATGTTGCCGTCCGTGCCATTCTTGAACCCGATGGGCGCGGAGATGCCCGAGGCCAGCTCACGATGCACCTGGCTTTCGGTGGTGCGCGCTCCGATGGCGCCCCAGCTGATGAGATCGCCGATGTACTGGGGCGAGATCACGTCGAGGAACTCGCTGCCTGCGGGCATGCCCAGGCGGTTGATGTCAATGAGCAGTTGGCGTGCGATGCGCAGGCCTTCGTCGATGCGGTAGCTCTCATCCAGGTAAGGGTCGTTGATCAGGCCCTTCCAGCCCACGGTGGTGCGGGGCTTTTCGAAGTACACGCGCATAACGATCTCCAGCGTGTCTTTGTACTGCTCGCGCACGGCCTTGAGGCGGCGGGCGTATTCCAGCGCGGCGGCCGGGTCATGGATGGAGCAGGGGCCGATGACCACCAGCAGGCGGTCGTCCTGGCCGGCCATGATGTTGTGGATGTTCTTGCGGGTTTGCGTGATCAGCGTCTCGACTGGCGTGCCGCCGATCGGGAAGAAGCGGATCAGGTGCTCGGGAGGAGGCAACACGGTGATGTCCTTGATACGTTCGTCGTCGGTTTGGCTGGTTTTGTCGACGCTGCGGTACCAGGCATCGCTGGTGGGGGTGTTGGAGACCGTCATGGTTGCTTCCTCGTGGTGTCAGTAGTGAATTGAAGAATGGGAAAACGGGAGGGCAGAAAAACAAAAACCGCCGGGCTTTGCAGCGTCGGCGGTTGGTATGGGGAGGTTGTGTGTGCTTGCGCGTTTTCCTCTCATCCGCCGGGGACCGAGATAAAAAACCAAAAATAAAACGCGCTGCGAACTTGCATGGCAGGCAATGTAGCACAGGAGTGCGGCAGTGCAGCAAGCCCGGTATGTTGCGATTGCACGACACAAAGGCACGCCTTGAGGCATGCGCTGCAGGCCGTTCAGCCTTTGCCGCCCCCCAGCCAGGCGCGAATCCGCTGCAGCACCGAGCCCTTGTGCTGCGGTGCGGCGGCCTGCTGCAATTCGCTCGCGGGCTCGCTCTGGTGCTCGTACATGTCGATGAGCAACAGCGCCTCGCCCAGCGTGCGCCAGGCCAGCAACTCGAACTGATCGAAGCTGGCACTTTCGCGCGGGCTGCGCTGCTCCAGCATTTTTTGCCAGTGGGCAATGGCGTTGCGCAGTTCTCGCAGTGCGCGCTGGTAGGCGCCAAACTCGTACAGCGCATGCCAGGCAGAACCCAGGCCGGTAAGTAGCAACTGGTGTTCGCGCGCACAGTGAGACAAGGCGACCACGCGGCGCGCAATGGCGTCGGTGTCGGTGCTGGTACGGCGCACCCGCACGGCCTCATCGATCTGCGTCGATAGCGCACTCAGGCTGTCGCGCAACTGGCGCGAATCCTCGTCGGCCACGCCTTCGCGCAAAAACCGGCTGATGTCGCCAAACGACTGGAGCGTCAGCAACTGACTGGGGCGCGTGACAGACATGGTGCCGCCCATTGTGCGCTGCCTCGCGGGCTGCGCAAGCCATTCCGATGGCTGAAAAAGCAGGAGAGAGGTGGTCCAGCTCTCCCTAAGGCACCAGGCCCCTCGGTGGCGCTGGTCAGGCCGTGCCGCCCACCGTCAGGCCTTCGATGCGCAGCGTGGGCTGGCCCACGCCCACGGGCACGCTTTGGCCTTCCTTGCCGCAGGTGCCCACGCCGCTATCGAGGCGCATGTCGTTGCCGATCATGGTCACCTTCTTGAGCGACTCGGGCCCGCTGCCGATGATGGTGGCGCCCTTCACGGGGTATTGGATCTTGCCGTTTTCCACCCAGTAGGCTTCGCTGGCCGAAAACACGAACTTGCCCGAGGTGATGTCCACCTGCCCGCCGCCGAAGTTGCTGGCGTACAAACCCTTCTTGATGCTGGCGATGATCTCCTGCGGGTCCTTGTCGCCACCCAGCATGTAGGTGTTGGTCATGCGCGGCATGGGAATGTGCGCATAGCTCTCGCGGCGGCCGTTGCCGGTGGGCGCCACGCCCATCAGACGCGCATTGAGCGAATCCTGGATGTAGCCCTTCAAGATGCCGTCCTCGATCAGCACATTGCGCTGGCTCGCGTGGCCTTCGTCGTCCACGTTCAGCGAGCCACGGCGGTCGGCGATGGTGCCGTCGTCCAGCACCGTCACGCCCTTGGCCGCCACGCGCTGGCCGATGCGGCCACTGAAGGCGCTGGAGCCCTTGCGGTTGAAGTCGCCTTCCAGCCCGTGGCCGATGGCCTCGTGCAGCAGAATGCCGGGCCAGCCCGAGCCCAGCACCACGGTCATCTCGCCCGCAGGCGCGGGGCGCGATTCGAGGTTCACCAGGGCAGCGTTGACGGCTTCGTCCACGTACTTGCCCATCTGTTCGTCGTCGAAATAAGCCAGGCCAAATCGCCCACCGCCGCCGGCCGAACCCATTTCGCGGCGGCCGTTCTGCTCGGCGATCACCGTGACCGACAGGCGCACCAGCGGGCGAACGTCGGCCGCCAGCGTGCCATCGGCACGCGCCACCAGCACCACGTCGTATTCGCTGGCCAGGCCGGCCATGACCTGGGCTACGCGGGGGTCCTTGGCCCGGGCGCGCTGTTCCAGCTTTTCCAAGAGGGCAACCTTGGCCGTGCTGTCGAGCGAGGCAATCGGGTCCACGCCGGGGTACAGACTGCGGCCAGCCGCTACCTTTTTAGGAGCTACTCGCGCTTTACCCGCCTGCGCTGCAGCCGAAATCGATCGCACAGTGCGGGCGGCGTCCAGCAACGAAGCCTCCGAAATGTCGTCGGAATACGCAAAGGCCGTCTTCTCGCCGCTCACCGCGCGCACGCCCACGCCCTGGTCGATGCTGAACGAGCCGGTCTTGACGATGCCTTCTTCCAGGCTCCATCCCTCGCTGCGGGTGTACTGGAAGTACAGGTCGGCGTCGTCCACCTGGTGGGTACGGATCTCACCCAGCGCGCGCGCCAGATGGCTTTCATCAAGGCCGAAAGGGGTCAGCAGCAGTTCACGGGCAACATCGATGCGCTGGCTGGTGGCCGCGCGCTGGGGCGCGGCAGTGGTGGAGCGGAAGGTCATCCTGGCATTTTAGGCGCCCGCCCACTCCCTGGCAGGCGCAGGGACGTATGCCCGGCGGACAGGCAGGCGAGCTTACCCGGGCGACGGCCGACGCTTGCGCCCTACAGAGCGGGCCGCGCGTCCTTGGTGTCCTGCTTCTGCGCCCGGGCCACTGACATCAAGATGCCCAAGGCCAGCCCCAGCGTCACCATGGCGGTACCGCCATAGCTGATAAAGGGCAGCGGCACACCCACCACGGGCAGGATGCCACTGACCATGCCCATGTTCACAAACGCGTAAGTGAAGAAGATCATCGACACCGCACCCGCCATCAGGCGACCAAAAAGGCTGTTGGCCCCCCCTGCAATCGCCAGCCCCCGCCAGACCAGAAGGACGAAAGACACCACCAGAAACAGGTTGCCTGCCAGACCGAACTCTTCGGAATACGCGGCAAAGATGAAATCGGTGGTGCGCTCGGGGATGAACTCCAGGTGGGTCTGCGTTCCGGCCATGAAGCCCTTGCCCCATACGCCACCCGACCCGATGGCGATCATGCCCTGGATGATGTGAAACCCTTTGCCCAGCGGGTCGCGTGTCGGATCCAGCAAGGTGCACACGCGCTGCTGCTGGTACTCGTGCAGCACCACCCAGCGCACGCCGTCCGCACACCAGTGGTCACCCATCAACACCAGGGTGAGGATGCCCGCGCCGCCGATCAACACGGGCGGCACCACCAGCTTCCACGACAAGCCTGCAAAAAAAATGACCGACAGGCCAGCAGCTAGCACCAGCAGCGAGGTGCCCAGGTCAGGCTGTTTCATGATCAGGCCCACGGGCATGGCCAGCAGCAGCCCGGCAGCCACGAAGTCCAGCGGCCGCAAGGTGCCCTCGCGCTTCTGAAACCACCAGGCCAGCATGAGGGGCGTGGCGATCTTGAGAATCTCGCTGGGCTGGATGACGATGCCGACGTTGATCCAGCGCTGCGCGCCCTTTTTGGTGATGCCAAACAGCGCCACAGCCACCAGCAGCGCCACCCCCACTGCGTACAGCGGCACCGCAAACGCCATGATCTTCTGCGGCGGCACCTGGGCCACCATGAACAGGATGGCGCCAGCGATGAGCATGTTGCGCCCGTGGTCCATGAAACGGGTGCCGTGGTCGTACCCCGAGGAATACATCGCCACCAGCCCGGCCCCCGCCAGCAGCATCACCACCAGCAGCAGCGGCAAGTCAAAACCCCGGAAAAGCGGGACAAATCGCTGCGCAAGGGTGGTCTTTTCAAATACAACGGCCATCCCGCGATTATCGGGCCCCGCCGCACAGCAGGCGCTCAACCCGCTTGGCGAAAGGCCATCACAGCCTGGTTGCGCAGGGTGCGCAGCAGGCCCAGGGCCTTGTCGTCCACCACGATGCCCCCGGCGGCGGACTGGTCGGCATAGATCAACGCAAACGTCTGCCCTTTGATCTGCAGCGGCAGCAGCAAAAACGACGGAGCATTGAGTCCCATGCGGTACCACTCTGGAAGCCGGGCCTGCAGGCGGGGGTCGGTGGTGTCGTTGATGAGGGTGTCCGCACCGCGCAGGCACACCGCAGCAAACAGATCGCCCTGCGCCTTGAGGGGCACCCGCATGGCGCGCACCGCCGCCTCGCTGCCTTCGCCCAGGCCGAAGCGGCCCGTCAGCACCTGGGTTTTGGCTTCGCGCAGGCAAAACACCATGCGCCGGAACCCTAGCGCGCGGAACATGGTCTCCAGGATCATGCGCAGCACGTCGTTGAGCTGAAAGCTCTCCACCATGGCCTGGGTGACGTCCTGGATGCCTGCAGCGAGCACTTCATTCACCTGCGCTACCGACACCGCCCCGCCCGCCTGGGACGGGAGCACGGCCGGCAGTGGCGCCGTGTCGGTAGCGCGCAGTTCGTGGTGGTCCAGTTCGTCCGAAGCGGCGGCTTCACCTTCTGGAGAGGGCAGCGTCAGCAGCCAAGCTGCGGGCGTGCCGGGCTCCACATGCAGTTCCAGCGCCTCAGCCAGCGCCACCAGCTTGTGGCGGGCCCTCAGTGTGGCCTCTGCAATCGCAGCGCCCGACAGCGCCAGGGGGCGCACATAGCGGGCTGCGATCTCGGCCAGTCGCGCCTCCTGCTGGGCGGGCTCGTTCCACAGCAGGGCACTGGCAAATTCATTCGCCGCCCTGGCCGCCCAACGCAACCGCTCCACGCCTTGCTCGGGCGGCCTTTGCATGGGCGAGCCCAGGGGCTTGCGCATGCAACGCTGCAGGCTCTCGGGCAGATCCCAGACACGGGCCACCCCCACGCCCAGGTCTTCGAACCCCAGCCCCAGCACCTGCAATGCGGCAGCCTCCTCGCCCCCTTCCAGCCGGCCGGACGCAACCAGATCGCGCACCTCACGGGCTTCTTCCGGGAAATAGAACTCGCACAGCATGCGCCCCAGGTTCTGAAACATGGCGCCAATGAAGGCCTCCTCGGAGGCCTGCACCGTAGCGCACAGCTCAGACGCCACCGACCCGGCCATCATCGCGCGCAGGAACTCCTCTCGCATCTGGCTCGCATGTTGTTTGTCTTGCAGATGGTCCAGCAGCACCAGGCTCAATGCCATGTTGCGCACCGCGTTGAAGCCCACCAGGCTCACCGCGCGCGAGACCGTGCTGATGGCGCCCCGGCTGGCATGGGCGTAGTGCACGCTGTTGACCAGGCGCAGCAGCTTGTTGGTCAGTGCCACATCCTTGAGTATCTCGTGCGTGAGATCGCTGATGCTGTCGTCCTCCGAGTTGGCCACGCGCTGAATTCGAGCCACGGAGTCCGACAGCGCCGGAAAATCGCTCTTGTGCCGCATGCGGCGCAGCAAGAAATCGAGCGTGGCGTTGCTCGACGCAGTGGGCGCGCTGCCAGGTGCCGCCCAAACACGCAGGGCATCCCGAAAATCCGCCGCCGACGCATAGCGCTGGCCGGGGTCGTGCGCCGTGCCACGCTGCAGGATGGCGCGCAGGCCATCGTCTACGCCTTGGCCCAGGTCATCGGGCAGCACCCATTCTTCTTGGGTCACGTGGTGCTGCGACTGCAATAAGGCTTTCGGGCGGATCAACGGACGCCCGCTGAGCATTTCCACCAGTACCAAAGCCGCCGAGTAGACGTCCATGGCCGGCGCAGGCGCAGCACCCTCGGCCGCCTCGGGGGCTAGGTAGGCCGGGCTGCTGCTGATCGCTGGCGTGCCCGGCAACTGCTGCACCGGCGCCGCCAGGCCAAAGTCCATCACCCGCGCGTGGCGCTGGGCATCCACCATGATGTTGGAGGGCTTCAGGTCGCGGTGCACGATGCCTGCCTGGTGTGCGGCCTCCAGCCCTTCCAGCACGTCGGCCATCAACGCCACGGCATCGTGCGGCGGGCACCGCCCTTGCTGCGCCAAGTGTTCGGCCAGCGTGCGGCCGGGCACATACTCAAAAACGATGTACGGCTGGCGCCCCTGCACATCGGCCTCGAACACCGGCACGATGAAGGGATGCGCCACGCGCCCCACATGGCGCGCCTCGCGCAGCCACTGCTCCAGCACCAAAGGATCCTGGTCGTCCAAGGCAGGCAGCAGCTTGATTGCCACCTCGCGCTGGAGCCGGGGGTCTCTCGCCAACCACACCGAACCCTGTGCACCGCGCCCCAACAACCGCAGAAGCTCAAACCGCCCCACTGCATTGGGCGGCTGGGTGGAAGATTCCAAGGCCCGGCGTCTGGCAGAGGAAAGCGGGGCAGAATCGGTCATGGCGGGGGTCCGGGAAGCGGGCCCACAGCGTGGTGCCCATAAAGCCATCCTACGCCGCCGCCATCGCCCGCTACAGCAGTGATTCCCCTCTCCCCATGACCACCACGCACCTTCTGTATCTGCACGGTTTCCGCTCGTCGCCCCAGTCGGCCAAGGCCCGGCAGATGGCCGCATATGTGGCGCAGCACCACCCTGCCGTGCACTTCTGGTGCCCCCAACTGCCCCCCTCCCCCCAGGACGCCATGCAGCAGGTGGCGCAGGGCGTGGCAGATTGGCCGCGCGAAGGCATGGCGGTGATGGGCTCGTCGCTGGGTGGCTTTTATGCCAGTTGGGTGGCCCAGCAGGCAGGCTGCCCCAGCGTGATGCTCAACCCCGCCGTCAACCCCGCGCGCGACCTGGAGCGCTACATCGGCGAGCAAACCACCTGGCAGAACCCGCAGGAGCGTTTCTTCTTCCGGCCCGAATACATCGGCGAACTGCGCGCTCTGTCCACCGCGGGTCGCCCGGCGGCTGCGCCAGAGCTGGTCATCATCGCCCAGGGCGACGAGCTGCTCGACTGGCGCGAAATGGCAGCCCGCTACCCAGAGGCACGGCAGATCGTGCAGCCGGGCGGCGACCACGCCCTCAGCAGCTTTGGTGACTACCTTCCAGTCATCACCAAATTTTTGGCGCTGTAGCGTTCACCGCACAGGGGTTGATGCGCTGCTGTCACTGCCTGTGGCCTTCCAGCGCGCGTAGTCGTCGGGGTAAGCCAGCCGGTAGCGCTTCAGGTGAAACGCGGCTTGGTCGTCGTCGCCCAGCATCACCGCGCTCTCGATCACCATCTGGATGACCCGCGGCTCGGGCGAATAGTGCAGAAGATCCCTAGCCATGCGGTTCAAGCGCTGCGCATTGGCGGGGTTCAGCGGCGTGGTCGTCAACTGCGCAAATTCGAGCTGGCTCGTGAACAGCACCGAGCCGGTCACCTTGGACTGGACGTTGTCCCGGTACGCAGCAGCGCGGTCCGCGTGGGCCTTGTAAAGCTGGCTCACCCGGAAGTAATCCCACGCGGCCAGGGCGCACACGCCCCACACCAGCACCGCACCCACCCCCAGCACAGGGGCCATCGGCCATGGGCTGGCGCTTGCGCCCGTACTTTGTGGCACGGGCTCCTGCGGCCAGGCCAGCACCACCAGTGCAAACAAGGCCGCCAACTGAAAGGGCCCGTACCACAGCGGGTACTCCAGCATGCTGTGCAGCCCGATGAGGGCCAACACGCCCCAGGCCAATTGGCGCTCAGGGCGCACTTCGCTCCAGGGCCGCGACCAGATCACCCACGCCAGCACCGCGCAACACAGCAACACCGCTGCGGGCAAGCCCAGCTCCACAGCCAGGTGCAAAGGCAGGTTGTGGGCGTTGTCCAGCAGCACACAAAAACGCTCGCCAGGAAACAAGGTGACGTAGTGGGCGTAGTCCAGCTCGCCCCAGCCCCACCCCACCCAGGGCTTCTCGCCAATCAGCGTCAGCATGTTGGACCACAGCACGCGCCGGCTGGTGCAGGCCGGCGATGTGTCGGTGAACCGGTGAAACAGCGCATCGGCCCGAACACCTTGCCAGCGCCACAACAGCTCGGGCAGCAGCCAGGCCGCCGCCAGAAAGACGCCCAATCCCACCACCGCCAGCCGCGCCGCCGCGCCCCGGCCGGTGTTGCGCCACAGCACCGCCAGCAGCAGCACCAGCACCCACTGCACCGCCCCGGTGCGCGAGGCCGTCGCCGCAGAGGCCACGGCAAGGAAGGCGACCGCAGCCAAAATCAATCCGGGGGCGGATCGCCTCCACGCCGCCCCTGCACCGGCACGCAAAGGGCCATGCAGCACCCACCACAGCAGCGCCCAGGCCCCCATCGCCAGCAGCGTGGCCTGCTGGTTGCGCTGGCGCAGGTTGCCACCCGCCTGCCCAGGCTGCGAGGCATGCACCCAGGGTTTCAGCCCCACATCGCCCACGGCGTATTGCGCAAGCCCAATGGCCCCGGCCAACACGGCCGCCAGGATCAGCCCCGCAGCCAACCAGCGGGCACGTGGCGCCCCAGCCGGCCTCCACCCCGCCACACCCTCGCTGTGCAACCGCCACGCCCATGCCGCCAGCAACACCCCAATACACACCCAGGAGGTCAGCAGGGGCCAGAAGTTGGAGATGGGGGAGTCGGTGTAGGCGAACAGGAAGGGCAAGGCGACCGCAACCACGCTGGGCAAAGCGCTTGAAAATACAAAAGACATCGCGCAGGGATCCTGTGCCTCAGTAGAGAAGGGGGCGATGATAGAACTCGAAGGACTCACACAACATCTTGATGCAGTCTCAGCGCCGAGACAGATAGCCCCGCCATTAGACTCTCGCGTCGCACGCACAGCCCTTCTCCCCATGCCCCTCAAGTCGCTACATCCCCAACGGGGATTCACGCTGATCGAGTTGATGCTCGTGGTCAGCATCATCGGCATCTTGGCAGCCGTTGCAGTCCCGGCATACACAGACTACCTGGCGCGCACCAGAGTTGCCGAAGGCCTGGAACTGATGGCTCCAGTCCAAAGAAGCGTGGCCGACTACTACGACCGTTGGGGGGTGCTGCCCGAAGACAACCAGGCTGCCGGGCTGCCTGCTCCCGACTTGATTCGCGGCAATGGGGTGACGGGTATCAGGGTGATGCAGGGCATGGTGCTGATTAGATTTGCAGACTTGCACAACAAAAAGTCATCGCCCGCCCAATATTTGACGTTGCGGCCCGCCATCAACGCGCGCCAGCCCACAGCCGCCCTCACCTGGGTTTGCCAACACGCCCCTGTGGCGGACACGGTGCTGGTCTCGCCACTGCCCTCGACAGAAGACGGCAACCCCATAGAAGACAAATTGCTGCCCCACGCCTGCCGGTCCCGCACATGAGTTGGCGATTTGACTGGCTGCGGCAGCGGCACGCTGCACTTGAGTTGCTGTTCTATTTTTTGATCGTGGTGACAACCATCACATTGTGCGCGCCCTATGTGAGCGTGATTCTCGACAAAGCACGCATGCTGGACGCGCTCTCCCTCTTGTCTAACGCGCGCGGTGAGATGGTTCTTGAGTATGCGCACATCGGTGAGTTGGCCAAGGCGAGCTCAGAAGGCTTCGGCGGGCAGCCCGTAGCAGAGACTACCAAGGGGATGGAGTACGTACGACAACAAAGTCGCTTGGTCGCTCGCGGCTCCCTATCCCCCACCAGCGAAAAACGCCGCGACGCGATCACTGAGGGCGCTGCACAGTCCCCTCGCCCCATCGTCCTGTCCCTTCGACCCGCGGTCCCCCAGTCTGACCCGGCCTGGTCCGTGCTTTGGTTGTGCGGCGAAAGGGTCGCGCCCGCCGGATGGCTCAGCCCTAGCGAAGGCATTGTGCTGGGATTGACGCGTGACCAGACTCCATTGATATGCCGAAACACGACCATCACCCCATGACCGCTTGCCGCGTGGCCTGTCAGCTCAGCCGCATGTTTGCAATCCCGCTTTTTAAGGGAGCCGAAGCATGCGTTTAGCGCCTGACATCCAGGACACCCTGCTACTGCTGCAGCTTGCAGCGGCTGTGCGCGCAGGTGCACCCCTGGCACACATTCCCCGAGCGCTAGCACACGACCCAACACTCACGACCACGCAGCGACAGTCCTACGAAGCGCTGTCCCGCCGATTAACGGAGGGGTTGCCTCTGGGCCAAGCGTTGCGGACAGGCATGGTGTCCTTCACAGCAGAAGCGGGCGCCTGGCTAGATGGCGTGGCCCATGCTGCGGACAAAGCGGCCATCCTGCAGGCCATTGCTGCTGACCAGGAACTGCGGTCGCGCGGCCGCGCCAGGTTGCGCTTGGCGCTGATCTGGCCCACGTTCCTCGCTGCCGCAGCATGTTGTTTGTTTGCCGTTGTCGCCATTTTTGTAGCACCCGCTCTGCGTTCGGCCTATGAGGCTTTTGGCACACCGCTGCCCAGCATCACCCAACAGATGTTCTCTGGCGAGCCCAGCCAGTGGCTCTTCATGGGTTGGCAGCCCGGCTTTCTGTTCGGCCTTCTGCTCATCTGCTTACTGCTGACCTACACACGCCCCAAGGTCCGCCGTCCACTCCTACGCGCCGGTTACGCCGTGGGCCTGCTGAAGCGCTCGGAGCACGCTGCATTCACGGCACGGGTTCTTACATTGGCCAGTCAGATTCCCGCACGCATGGCAGGGCCAGCGCTCGCTCACCTCGCCGCGTCAGGCTTGGTCGCAGCACTCCATCCCAAAGCACTGGCATTGCGTACCGCCCTGGATTCTGGCCAACCCTGGGGCAAGGCGCTGCAGGTCTCTCAGGCTGTTCCGTTGCATTACGGACTGCACCTGGAACTTGCAGAGCAGACAGAGGATTCGGTGGCCATCCATCAGACGCTGCGCCAACAGGCGCTGCAAGATTGGGATGACGCCCTGGCGCGTTTCGAACGCAACGTGGTCGGCCTCGTCTATCTCGGTATCGCGTCGCTGATCGGCACGTTGACGGTTGCCGTTTACCTTCCGATCTTCAAGATGGGGCAACTCATATGACAAACAACTTGTCCGTACATCGACCGACCGTGCGCGGGTTCACTTTGATCGAGTTGATGGTTGTGATCTCCATCATCGGCATCCTGGCGACGATGGCCATGCCCTCATATCAAGATCGGATCATCCGCACCCAGGTGGTCGAGGGCCACGCACTGGCGGACTTTGCACGCCAGGCCGTGACAACCCACTACAGCCGTACCAAAACGATGCCCAAGGACAACGCTGCCGCCGGATTACCGCCGGCAGACCGCATCGTGGGCAACTACGTGACCCAGCTTTCCGTGGAGTCCGGAGCGCTGCACATCCGCTACGGCAACTTGTCCAATCGCAATCTAGCGGGCAAGACACTCACATTGCGCCCCGCTGTAGTCGAAGGCTATCCCCAAGTACCAATTGCCTGGGTCTGCGGGTTGGCGCAGGTGCCAGAGAAAATGAAAGCCCAGGGCACCAACGCCACAGACCTGCCCGCGCCCTTTCTCCCACTGGACTGCCGCACTGGCCTACCGTCCGCTGCGTGACCGCGCTGCGGCCCACCGTGCGACCCATGGGACAATCCCCGCCATGCACGCACTGTTTGAAGAAGCCGGCAAGTTCCTCGCCGGCCGTATCCTGTCGGAAGCCGACACATCCGCCCAGGTCGAGCTCGACTCGGGCAAGCGGGTCAAGGTCAAGGCCGCCAACATCCTGCTGAAGTTCGAAAAACCCGCCCCCGCCGAACTCATCGCCCAGGCCCAGGCCGTGGCCGAGACCATTGAGCTGGACCTGGCCTGGGAATTCGCGCCCGAGGACGAGTTCGGTTTTGCCGACCTGGCACGCGACTATTTCTCTGAAAACGCCACGCTGGCCCAGCAGGCCGGTGCGCTGTTCCGCCTGTATGACGCGCCGCACTATTTCCGCCGCGCGGGCAAGGGGCGGTTCAAGAAGGCCTCGGCCGAGATCCTGCAGCAGGCGCTGGCCGCCATCGAGAAGAAAAAAGCCGTCCTCGCGCAAATCGACGAGTGGGCCGCCGCACTGGGCCGGGGCGAATGCCCGCAACCCATCCGCGACCAGCTCTACAAGATATTGTTCAAGCCCGACAAGAACGCGCCCGAGTACAAGGCCGTGGTCGAGGCCAGCCGCGCCACGCACACCGCGCCGCTCGATCTGCTGCAAAAGGCGGGCGCCATCGATTCCAGCTACCAGTTCCACTGGAAGCGTTTTCTATTCGAAAACTTCCCCAAGGGCACGGGCTTTCCGGCCGTCACGGCACCGCAGCCGCCCGAGGATTTGCCTCTGGCCCCGGTGCAGGCTTACTCCATCGACGACTCGCAAACCACCGAGATCGACGATGCGCTGTCGGTGCAGGGCCTGGGCACGGGCACCGTCACGCTGGGCATCCACATTGCGGCGCCGGGCCTGGCCATCGTGCCGGGCACACCGCTCGACCAGCTGGGCCGCAACCGGCTGTCTACGGTGTACATGCCCGGTTACAAGATCACCATGCTGCCCGATGAGGTGGTGCAGATCTACACGCTGGACGAAGGCCGCGCCAACCCGGCCGTTTCGCTGTACGTGACCATCGACGAGGCCACGCTGGCGATCACCGGCACCGAAACCAAACTCGAACGCGTGCCGGTGGAGGTCAACTTCCGCCACGACCAGCTGGACCACATCGTCACCGAAGAATGGCTGGCCGACCCGTCGATTCAGGTCGAAAACACCCCCCAACCCTTACTGGACAAGCGCGAGCAGCTATCGTTTTTGCACCGCCTCGCCAATAACCTCAAGGCCCAGCGCGAAGTGGTGCGCGGCAAACCCGAAAACTTCAACCGGCCAGACTACAACTTCCGCCTGATCGGCAATAACCGTGCCGAGCCCCAAGGCAACGAGCAGGTACAGATCACCACGCGCAAGCGCGGCGCGCCGCTGGACCTGATCGTGGCGGAGGCCGCCATCGTGGCCAACAGCACCTGGGGCCTGCTGCTGGCCGAGCACGGCGTGCCGGGTATTTACCGCAGCCAGGCCAGCATGGCGCCGGGCGTGAAGGTGCGCATGGGCACCAAGGCGCTGCCGCATGCGGGCATCGGCGTCAAAGCCTATTCGTGGGCCACCTCGCCGCTGCGCCGCTACGTGGATCTGGTGAACCAGTGGCAGATCATTGCAGTGGTGCGCCACGGCAAGACCGCCGCGCTGGCAGCGCCCTTCAAACCCAAGGACGCCGACCTGTTCTCCATCATCAGCAGCTTTGATGCGGCCTACAGTGCCTACAACGGCTACCAGGGCGGCATGGAGCGCTTCTGGACGCTGAAGTATCTGGAGCAGAACGGCATCACCGAGCTGAACGCCACCGTCTTCAAGGAAGGCCCGGGCGGCAGCTTTCTGGTGCGGGCGGACGACCTTCCGCTGGTCTTTCCGGTGCTGGGCGCGCAAAACCTGCCGCGCGGCGCGCGCCTCAAGGTCAAGCTGGGCGACGTGGACGAGATCACGCTGGACATCCACGGCACCGTGATCGAACGCCTGGACGACCCGGCCGATCCGAGCGACGACGGTCCGGTGGAAGATGCCGAGGAAGACGAAGACACCGTGGCAGGGCCGATTGCCATTGCGGTGGATGTGAACGAAGCCCCCGCCGAAGCCGCTGCGGCCACCCCGGCCGCTTGAAGCCCACCCGGACAGCCCCTGATCAGCCCCTGATAATTGCCGGCGATGAAACTCCCAGCCTTCCTCCGCACCTTCAGCACGCTGCAGCTGGCGCTGGGCATCTCGATTGCCGTGCACGCAGCGCTCATCACCGTGCGGTTCGTCGATCCTGCGGGCTTCAACCGCGTGTTCCAGGACACGCCGCTCGAAGTCATCTTGGTCAACGCCAAATCGAACGAGCGGCCGGAGAAGGCCCAGGCCATTGCCCAGTCCAACTTGGCCGGCGGCGGCGAGGCGGCAAAAGGCCGCGCCACCAGCCCCCTGCCCTACTCGGCGCTCACGGCCGTGGGCGACGATTACGAAGAAGCGCAGCGCAAGATGGATGCGATGCAGGAGCAGCAGGCGCAAATGCTGGCCCAACTGCGCAAGCAACTGGCCACCATGCCCGAGCCCGACCCGCGCAAGCCCAGCCAGAGCGCCGACCAGGCCAATGAGCAGGAAAAGCGCCGCCAGCTCGTCAAACTGCTGGCCGAGATCGAAAAGCGCATCAACGAAGAAAACTCGCGCCCCAAGAAGCGCTACATCAGCCCCGCCACGCGCGAAGAGGCCTATGCCATCTACTACGACGCGCTGCGCCGCAAGGTGGAAGACAAGGGCACCGAGAACTTCCCCGAACAAGGCGGCCGCAAGCTGTATGGCGAGCTGACGATGATCGTCACGGTGAACCATGACGGCCGCGTGCTCGACACCGAGGTGGTGCAGGGCTCAGGCAACGCCACGCTGGACCGGCGCGCCGAAGCCATCGCCCGCGCCGCCGGCCCGTTCGGCGCCTTCAACACCGAGATGCGCCAGAAGGCCGACCAGATCGCCATGGTGGCGCGCTTCAAGTTCACGCGCGACCAGACGCTGGAAACCGTGGTGAGGTAGTCGGCAAAGCCGCCCTGCCCACCTGGGCCGCCTCGCCCAAGATGCCGACCACCACCGCGCCAACGCCACACCGGCCGCCCTCGCCCCTGTAGCAACCCATGACTTCTTCACCCGATCTGTACTGCGTGATGGGCAACCCCGTGGCCCACAGCCGCTCACCCGCCATCCACGCCCGCTTCGCCGAGCTGACAGGCCAGGCCATGCGCTATGAGCGCCGCCTGATTGCGCTGGACGGCTTTGCCGAAGGCGTGCGCGCATTCGCAGCCGAAGGCGCACGCGGCTGCAATGTGACGGTGCCCTTCAAGTTCGAAGCCCCGGCGCTGGCCGCCGAATGCAGTGCGCGTGCGCTGCTGGCCGGCGCCGCCAACACGCTGGTGTTTCGCCCCAATGGCAGCATCTATGCCGACAACACCGATGGCCTGGGCCTGGTGGCCGACATCACCCGCAACGCCGGCGTGGCGCTGCAGGGTGTGCGCGTATTGCTGGTGGGCGCAGGCGGCGCTGCGGCCGGCGTGCTGGGGCCCTTGCTGCAGGCCAGCCCCGCCCACATCACCGTGGCCAACCGCACGCTGGCCAAGGCGCAGGCGTTGGTGCAGTCGCACAGCGCGCTTGCATCGCTACAAAAAACAGAGCTGCTAGCGCTTACCCCACAAGCGCTAGAGGCACATTTTGATGTGATCATCAACGCCACTGCCAGCAGCTTGGCCGGGGCCGACGTGCCGGTGCCGGCCTGCGTGCTGCGCCCGGGCAGCCTGGCCTACGACATGATGTATGGGCCCTCCGCCCAAGGCTTTCTGGACTGGGCGCGCGCGCACGGCGCCGTGCCGCGCGACGGCTTGGGCATGCTGGTGGAGCAGGCCGCCGAGGCCTTCTTGCTGTGGCGCGGTGTGCGCCCGCCCTCGGCACAGGTGCTGCAAGAATTGCAGCAAACCGTCTGACACAGAAACACGAAAGACACGCCACCATGAAACCCGTGCTGCGCTGGCTGGGCCTGGTGCTGCTGGCCCTGGTGGGGCTGCAGCTGTTCTTCGTGCTGCGCATCGCGGCCATGGCCGCGCTCAACCCCGAGTCCACCACCTTCCAGAGGTCCGAGGCCTGGGTGCTGCTGTCCAGCAAGGGCAGCGTGCCCTGGCGGCAGCAATGGGTGCCTTATGCCGAGATTTCTGACCACCTCAAGCGCGCCGTGATTGCGTCGGAGGACGACAGCTTCGTCAACCACGACGGGGTGGACTGGACCGCGATTGAAAAAGCCTGGGAGCGCAATGCCAAGGCCGAAGCCCAGGCCAGCAAGTCCCTGGCCCGCGCGCCCGACCGCCCAGTGCGTGCGCCGAAGATCCGGGGCGGCTCCACCATCACCCAGCAACTGGCCAAAAACCTGCTCCTCTCGGGCGAGCGCACGCTGCTGCGCAAGGGCCAGGAGTTCGTGCTCACGCTGGCGCTGGAGCAGCTGCTCTCCAAGCAGCGCATCCTGGAGATCTATCTCAACAACGTGGAGTGGGGCGAAGGCGTGTTCGGCGCCGAGGCCGCTGCACAGCACTACTTTCGCAAAAGCGCCAGCAAACTCAGCACCACCGAGGCCGCCCGCCTGGCCGTGATGCTGCCTGCGCCCAAGCGGTTTGAGAAGACGCCGGGGTCGGCGTATCTGGCGGGGCGCACGCGCACCATCCTTGCGCGCATGGGGAGTGCGGAGCTGCCTTGACCGCGTCGTCAGACGCGGATCATGTTCATGAGCCCCACCGCCGGCTCGACGGCGCGCAACACGCCCGCCGCGCCCATCACGGCGTCCCGCAGCCGGCCCGCGTCGCCCAGGGCAGAGTCGTACAACGCTGTGGCGGTGTCGGTGCTGTCCATCGATCGCAGGATGTTGCTGGCCATGGTCTGACCTTCGGAATCGAGACCGCTGGGGCCGCGCTCCGGGTTCTGCAGGGCAGTCACGTCCTGCCGGATCTCGTCGAGGCTGCCTTGCAGCGCATCGCGGTCCATTTCGTCCGTCATGAGGCTGGTCAATGTGGAGGTCACCGCCACCCCGGTGCTCACGGCGGATGTGATCTTGCCGGCCAAGTCGTAGGCCATTGGCAGGCTCGACATCCCTGCGCCCACCGCCACGGCGGCGACCGCCAGCCCCACGCTCGCGAGCTTGCCGGTCACGTCAGCGGCCTTGGCGGCGGTGCTTTCGCTGACGCCGCAGCGCGTCAGCACCCCGTGCACCACGTTGGCCACAATGCTGTTGCCCATGGGTAGTTTGCTGTACGGGGGTGGCCGCATCTCTGCCACCGCCTCGGCGTTGCGCATGTTGCGGTAGGCGCACACCGCGTCGCCACTGGACACCGCAAAGTTGACGCAGGCCAGTGCCAGCAGCGGCGCAGCCCCGCCGAACGAGATGGCCGTGAGGCCTGCCGCCACGCCGACCGATACGGCAGAGAGGGCCACGCCCAAGGCCTTTTTCCAGAACGTCGTCTTGGCCACATCGACACCGGCCTGCCGGGCTTCCATGAGCTTGTCGCCCGCCGCCAGCAGCTTTCCTTTGGCCACTTCGGCCCGCGAGGGCGTGATGGCCTGCCGGGGCGGCTCCGACGCGACGCTGCGCACCTGGTCGGCCTGCCCCGCCGCCACGTCGCGCCGCGGCGGCGGTGGCAGCGTGAGGGACAGTGGTGCCTGCTGCTGCGCGGGCGTGGCGGTGACGGGGGTCTGCGGCGGGGTGGACTGCGTGCTGGTGGTACCGGCCAAGTTGGCCGGCCGGCCCATTCCGATGCCGGGGGGGAGCGTGCTCATGCTGCACCTCCGCCCAGGCTGGCCAGCCGCGCCTGCGCATGCGCACGCACCAAATGGTGTTCCGGGCGCAAGTAGCTCAGCTGAATGCAGGCGCGAAACGCCTCTTCGGCCTCCTGGGGCTGGCCCTGGGCCTCCATGCATTCGCCGATGCGCAAGATGCAGCCCGCATCCGTGGCGTCCATCAACAGCGCCTGCGCGTAGTGGTGTGCAGCGGCCTCGTACTGACCCAGCTGCTGCAGAGCCAGCCCATAGGCAAACTGAAAGCGCGGCTCCCAGGGGTCGTGCGTCACGAGCAGGAGCAGGTCCTCAATGGCATCGCGGACCCTGCCCTCGGCCAGGTGGTCGTAGGCAACGGCGTAGAGCGCCTCCAGGTCGTCGTCGCCCAGGCCCTTGAGCGAGGCCAGCGTGACGCCGTGGTTCACGAACGCGTCGGCGATGCCGTCCGGGGTGCCCAGGTCGATGGGTGGGGTTGTATCGGGCATGCTGGCCATGGGGTGCGCTCCTCGTCGGGGAATCCGATGGCTGCTAAGTAACACGCGCCGCGTGGAAGTTCCAGCCGGCCGCGCCCGTATCATCCCCGCCATGCTTGCCAAGTTGATGAGTCTTCTCCTGCTGGGGATCGTGCGGTTTCTGACCGGCTCCCAGGCCCGCTGGTATGGCTGCCCGCCCAAGGCCGAGCAGCGCATCTACTTTGCCAACCACCAGAGCCACGCCGACATGGTGCTGATCTGGGCCGCACTGCCCGAGGAGCTACGCACCATCACGCGGCCGATTGCAGCCAAGGACTACTGGACCAAGACACCGTTTCGGCAATGGATCACCACAGCTGTTTTCAACGCCGTGTATGTGGACCGCCAGGCCACACCCGCGCGTCCACAGGCGGCACCGGTGGTCAGCGAGCCCGTGGGTGTGCCGGACGCCATGGCCAGCGCGGCGGCCGAGACCGACACCGCCATGGCGGGCGGCCCGGACCCATCGCCCGAAGCCCCGCCGCGCGCGCCCTCGCCCGAGGCGCTGCGCGCCGCCCTGCCCGAATCCGACCCGCTGGCCCCGCTGGTGCGGGCACTGGAGAGTGGCGACTCCATCGTGATCTTCCCGGAAGGCACGCGCGGCCACGGGGACGAGCCGCAGTCGTTCAAATCCGGCCTGTTCAAGCTGGCGCAGATGTTTCCGCAGGTGGTGCTGGTGCCCGCCTGGATCAACAACGTGCAGCGCGTGATGCCCAAGGGCGAAGTGGTGCCGGTGCCCATCCTGTGCTCGGTGACGTTTGGCGCGCCCATTCAGCTGGAAGCCAACGAAGAGCGCCGCCCGTTTCTGGACCGCGCGCGCCGCGCGGTCATTGCGCTGAGGGACGTGTGATCATGGCTGCAAATACATCGCGAAACCCGCACACAGCAGCCCACGCCACCAGCGCGCCACACGGCCTTTGGGCGGCGGAGTGGCATTGACATGAACGATTTCCTTCGCAATCTCACCACCACCCAGCAGATCGGGGCGCTGTTCATCGTGATGTTCGGCATCCTGTCGGGCGTCACCATCTGGTCGTTTGTGCGCAACCTGCGCGAGCACGCCAGCGACGACCCCTCGGCAGAGGCGGACGCACTGGAGGCCAAACGCTTCTGGGGCCTGCTCAAGACCTCCTGGGCCATGGCCACCGTGTTCTGGGTGGGCTGGGTGCTGGGCGACACGGTGGCCACCGTGCTCTTTGCCATCGTGGCGTTTTTTGCGCTGCGCGAATTCATTACGCTGTCGCCCACACGGCGCGGCGACCACCGCAGCCTGGTGCTGGCGTTCTTTGTGGTGCTGCCCCTGCAGTTCTGGATCGTGGGCAGCAAACACTTCGACCTGTTCACCGTGTTCATTCCGGTGTACGCCTTCCTGGCGCTCCCCGTGGTGAGCGCGCTGGCCAACGACCCGCAGCGGTTTCTGGAGCGCAACGCCAAGCTGCAGTGGGGCATCATGGTCTGCGTGTACGGCATGAGCCACGTGCCCGCGCTGCTGCTGCTGGACTTTCCGGGCTACCGCGAGAAGGGCGCGTTCCTGGTGTTCTTCCTCGTGTTCGTGGTGCAGACCTGCATGCTGGTGCAGCATTTGCTGGGCAGGCGCTTTCCGCACAAACCCGTGGCACCGCAGGTGAGCCAGAGCTTTCAGTGGACCAGCTGGCTGGCCGGTGTGGCGGCCGGCGGGCTGGCCGGCGGGCTGCTGTCGTTCATCACCCCGTTCAAGCCTGGGCAGGCCTTGGGCATGGCGCTACTCGCCTGTGTTGCGGGCAGCCTGGGCCACCTGGTGATGAAGGCCCTCAAGCGCGACCGGGGCGTGACGAGCTGGGGCATGCAGGGCATGTCGGTGACCGGCGCTGGCGGCCTGCTGGACCGCGTGGACGCGTTGTGTTTTGCGGCGCCCGTGTTCTTTCATTCGGTGCGCTGGTACTTCGGACTTTGAGCCAAATTGGCCTCTGGCGCTTGTCCATCAAGCGCTGATGGCTATTAAATTAAGAGCAAATGCGCATTCTTGGAATTGACCCTGGCCTGCAAACCACGGGCTTCGGCGTGGTGGATGTGGACGGCCACAAGCTGAGCTATGTGGCCAGCGGCACCATCCGCACCACCACGCTGGCGCTGGGCGATTTGCCGGGGCGCCTGAAGATTCTGTTTGACGGCATCACCGAGGTGGCGGCGCGCTACGAGCCCGACGTGGCCTCGGTCGAGATCGTTTTCGTTAACGTCAATCCCCAGTCCACCCTGCTGTTGGGCCAGGCCCGGGGCGCCGCCATCACCGCCCTCGTTGCCAGCAATCTGCCGGTGGCCGAATACACCGCCCTGCAGATGAAAAAAGCCGTGGTCGGGCACGGCCGCGCCGCCAAAAGCCAGGTGCAGGAGATGGTGCGGCGGCTGCTCAGCCTGCCCGGCCTGCCGGGCACCGATGCAGCAGACGGCTTGGGCCTTGCCATCACCCACGCCCATGCCGGTGCGGCCATGGGTCGGTTGGGCGAAGCCGCCACGCTGAATCGGCGGCAGCATGCGATGTACAAGGGCGGGCGGAGTTACTGATGGCAGGTGGAGTCGTTGGAAACATCGGCTTTCTGAGCCAAATCCCAAAACGGGGTACTAGCCCAGGTAACATTTGGTTTCTGCCGCGCTTATCGTCACGGTGATGCGTCAGGTAATTTTGACTTTTGAAGGCTTTCCGAATGCTGCTCTCGAAAACCATTGCCCAAAATCGCTTGACCACCTGTATGAAGGTCGACGTCACCTCCAAAGCGCCTCTGCGCCGACTGCTACTGCCCACGTTGTTGGTTTTCGCAGGCGGAGCTGCACAGGCAGCTCCTTGCGTGAGTGGTGTATTGCTCACCACTGTAGGCGTGAACGATTGCACCGTGCCAGCAGGTGTCACTTCCATCACTGTCGAAGCCATAGGCGGTGGAGGCGGATCCTCGAATGCGGCCAATGGCGGTAGTGGAGCGACGGTCAATGCCACCATTACCGTCGTTCCTGGTGCGAACCTACCGATGTTCATTGGCGGCGGCGGCGGCCCGTCCGGTGTAGGTGGGCTTGGTGGTGGTGGTGGTGGCTCTACCAATGTCAATGCAGGCGCGGTTGGTAACCAGATCATCGCGGGCGGTGGTGGGGGCGCGGGCAATTTTGCAGCTGCCGCCGGCGGCAACGGTGGCGGTGTCGCTGGAGCAGGCGGCAATGGATCTGGCTACCTCACCTACATCGGAAGGGGAGGAAGCGCTGGGATCGGGGGTCTCCAGGGTGGGCACTCGACAGGCCCCTCTTTGAGCACCCCCGGCGGCAATGGCAACGGTGGCGTAGGCGGTAGCGGCACCTATGGCTTGGGCGGGGCAGGTGGTAATGGTATTGGCGCAGGCATCGGCGGTTCAGGCGAAGACTTCGCTGGCGGCGGCGGTGGCGGATATGGCGGTGGTGGCGGTGGCGGTTACTACGCCCCACTCGGGCCTGCAAGCGCATCGGGCGGAGGTGCTGGCGGCTCGATTGGGCCGGCCGGCGTCATCTACAGCACTTCACCCGGTGGCAATGGCGCTGGCGCCACCGCTGGGGGGAATGGAGCCACAGGACAAAACGGTGCAATCAGGTTGACATTCGTTGCTGCGGCACCCGGTCCCGTGTCAGTCCCCACCCTGTCTGAGTGGAGCCTGATTTTTCTCGCTAGCTTGATGGCGATGTTTGGCCTCTGGCAAGCACGCCGTCGCAGCCACTGAAGCCAGCAGCTTTTTTTTTACGCCAGCGTCTGAGCGAAATCCGAGTTCCTTCGGCCAACGGCGGTCAACATCTGCAAGGCTTTAATCGCACTGCGCAAATGGCTTGGATGCACGCGCTGACGAGGCTGCCTCCTTGCCCGCTTGGCGCGCCACCACGATGGTGTCCTTCGATGCGGTGAAGACCGCACCGGTGCCCGGCCAATAGAACCCCTGGGGGCCAGAGCACAGCGTCAGAATCTTGGGCGTGGTGTCGATGTTGGCGCTCTCGCCGCGCTCCACCACCATGTCGTAACGCACTTGCGGCACAGCCTTGCCCCGAAAGGTCTCGATCACGCGTGCGTGGTAGGTGTGGCGCTCTTCCGTCACATCCTCTTCGGCCGGGGCTGCGACGAGATTCGCTTTACCGTTTTTGCCCTTGACCGGCTTGATGTCCACCCGCGTGTAAACCACCAGTGCCGAATAGGGCGTCTGCGCGATCGCCTCTTTGAGAAAACTGGCTTCTGCCGCCTGCGCGTCACTCGCCGGTGGTGGTGCGGCGGTGCTCGCGACTGCCACGCCACCACCTGCCAGTGCAACTGCCAGCGCAGCCACCCATTTCGTTGTGCTCTTTGGAATCATGCTCATGCCTCGCTTCCTGCGTCGGACGCCGTGCCTTGATATACCGGCAACGGCTCGCCCGCGGCCTCTCCAGCAGGGAACACGAAGGAATCCCACACATCCGCCTCGTAGCGGCTCACGTTGACGGAGTTGCTCTGATTGCCGCCCAGCATGTAGTAGTGCTTTCCGTCGCGGCTCTGGCCCACGGCAAACGCCACATGCCCACCACCCGTTCGTGCCTTGATGCAGATGGCCCCGTACACCGGCGCCTGCAGCGGCGTGCCGAAGTTGGCCCATTCCTTGGCGCGGAACGCGTTGGCTGGCGGTGTATGGCCGTGCTGTGACATGACCCACGCCACGAACGACCCACACCATGCATTGGCGCCACCCGAGTCGTCTTTGGCCCAGAACTTGGCCGCCTTGTGGTATTCCATGATGCGGGGGTTGGCGGCCTTGGCACCAGCCACTTCTTTCTGGCCAATCTCCAGTTCAGCCGTCGCAATCCAGGGCGCGCCGAGGTCTGCGCTGGTGGGCGCCGGGTTGGTCAGCGCCAGCTGCGTGTGCACGGTGTTTTCCGCGTCCGCACGGCTCATCAGTTCGGTCATGGTCTTGCTGCGCGGCAGGATCAGACCGTCAGCGCGTGCGATGCCGATGCTGCGTTGGAAAGCCTGGATCTTGACGATGGTGCGCACGCCCGGTGACCCATCGGCCACCAGTTGCTGCGTGCCCGGCAATTGCACCCGGTTGAGCAGGCGCTGGACGATCATGGTGTCGTTAAGGGCGTTGCGGCCGCCTTGGCCCACGGTGTCGGTGATCACTGAATGCTCCTTTCAAGAACAGGTTGAATGAGGGCCGCCGCCGCGAAGGCGGCAGCCTGACTGACTTACTGTGAACTAGGCCCAGGCCTGCAATAACTACCGCCCGGAGCGTTGCAGCCCTGCTTCCGCGTTTTCCGAGTTATTGCACATGCGCAGCGCCTCACGATAGAAGCCGCGGGCTGCCTCCTTGTCGCGAACAATGGTTTCCTGGTGGCCCGCCTTGGTCATAATCAGGTTGAAGCGGAGGTAGTTGATTTGCCCCTCCGGCAGACGGGCCTGCTGCGCTTCCGTCACAACGCCCTCCACCAGTTCCATAGAGCCGCCCCAACGGGGCTCCAGATAGTTCATGGCGGCTACACGGGCGGACAGGTTTTTTGGGTCCGCTTTGTTCGCTGCCTGCAAAACCGGCATCACCGCCGAACTTCCCTCGCTCGAACCCGCCATCACGATCAGACCGCTAAAGGGCAGGGCTGAATCCGGCTTGAGCTTGCGGGCGGCCTCCAGATACTGCATGCCACGCTGCTGAATCGACTGCATGCCGGCCAACTGCTGCTTGCTGGTCCGCGCTGCCGATTGATTGCCGCGCGCCTGATGCGCTTGCTCCATCAGCTGGCCGCCGTAAGCCAGGTTTGCGAAAAAGGAACCAGGGCTCTTTTCGGCCCATTCCTTCAGCAGCGTGATGTCGCGCCCGGACATCTGGAACATCTCATAGAGGTCACGCACGATCATCAGGTCCGATCGCCGTCCTTTCTGATGTTCGCGCCAAAGCGCTTCCAGCTCAGCATCGAGTTTGGCGTAGTCGCCGATCTGCAAATACTTGGTCCGCTGCTCACCCGCCATGGAAGCCGTACCGTTGTAGACCAGTTCACAGCCAGCCGGCATTTTTGCGTGGGCAGTGAAGGTGAGGGTGAAGCCTGCCAACGCGATGGCAAAGAGAATTTTGTTCATTGAGTCAGGAAAGAAGAAAGGCAGGGCCGAATGCGATATCCGCTCGCCCCGCAAATAAGGTGAAATCAGCCGCGTGTCGCGCACGCCGTTTATGGCGGCGCGGCACCGAAGCGGCGAGCAGCCTTGGCGCAACAGGGCGCACTGAACGGCCTTACCTGCACGCAAAGGAGTGCAGAAGAGGCGACTCAAAACGCCTGCCAAGCCCTGCAACGTCGAAGCAGATCGCGCGAGGCGATCAGTGCGCTCTTTAGGAAGCTGTAGCGGTCCACGTCAGTTCAGGGTGGGCGCAGCGTCTTACGCCAACTGCGTCTTCATCCGCTCAGCCCGCTCCTTCGGCGAAGGGTGCGTGGACAAAAAGCTGGTCGAATCGCTGCCCGACATCGCTGCCAGCTTTTCCAGCGCTGTAACGCAGGCCTTGGAGTCGTAGCGCTTGGCTTTCATGAAGCCCATGGCGTAGTCATCGGCCTCCCGCTCGTTGCTTTGCGAGTGCTGGGCGCGCACCACCTTTTCAAACAGATCGCCGAGTTGGGAATTGGCGATGGTGCCCGCGCGGCTGTTGCTGGCCGACACGGCATTGCGCAGCGCGCTGGTGCGCAAGGCGGCCTGGATGCGGGCCTTGCTGTGGCCCTTTTTGACGTGGCCGATTTCATGGCCGATCACGTAGCGCACTTCGTCGTCCGTGAACTTGTCCATCAAGCCGGAGTACACGCGGATGGTGCCGTTGGCCATTGCGAAGGCGTTGATGTCGGGCGTCAGGTAGACCTTGAAGTTCATCTTCAGACCGTCGTAAGTGCCGAGGCCGGACGTGAGCTTGGACAGGCGCGCTGCATAAGGGTTGCCTGCGGGGGCGATGCGGTTTTGGCGGTCGCTCTCGGCGGCCATCTGGTCGAAGGCGGCTTTCACTTCGGCATCGGTCAGCGACTCGGATTTTGCCAGGTCTTTGCCTGCGTCCAGCATCTTGCCCAGGTCGAACTGGGCCCACACGGGCGATACGGCGCTCACGCCAGAAGCCAGGGTGACGAGCGTCAACAATTTACGGCGGTCCATCGGGGATTCCCTCTCTGTGTCAGTTGGTTGGATGAATGACTGTTGTTGTTGCTTGGAGCAACCGTCTGCGAGCACCGGCTGTTCAAGTGCGCAGAAATATAGCCATGCATCACCCTGTTTCAGGGGGTAGCCCGTGTCTGTAGATGTAAGAACTGTGTGTCGATGATGGCTGCAAAAATTGCAGGCCAAGCCACAACTTGCGAGCAATTAGGCGTCTTGTGCACACCCTTTAAAGATTTGAACAAAAAACGGCTTTAGCGCTTACCCATCAAGCGCAGATAGCTATCAAATGAGGAGTAAGCGCATCAACGACTTTCGCGCATGGAAGGCTACGCGAGCATCGATCCGATTCGGTCAACGACCAAGGCCGCGCTTGAGTTCCTTGAGCAGCAAAAGTACTTGGTTGGATGCGTGGCGGCAGCTGCTGTTGAGCAGTTGCACGGCCTTCTGCTGTTCCCCGGCCTGGAACAGCGTGACGACATCGGCGGCCTGCTGATGGAAGTATTTGTGCCGCGCCACCAGCATGGTGAATGCGGGGTAGTGCCCCAGGCGCACGCGGCCCGTGCCATAAAGCCAGCGGCCCAGATCGCAGCGGTCGTCCTGGCACACGCGCTCCGGGCGCATCACCTCGCTCGAGCGGCCATTGACCATGTCCTGCAGTTGCAACCGCCAGCCTTCGTGGCTGGCAATGGCTGCGTCGATGTCGATCTCGGTCATGAGGGTGGCGGCGTACTCGGCGTCCAGCACCAGTTCGCTGCCGTTGTCTTCCATGGCCCAGGTGGTTTCCTGGCTTTCAGGGTCTTGCTCTTTGATCCTGAACAAACGGCTGAAAAAACCCATGCGTCATCCCTCTCGCACCAAGATGTCCGGGTGCCCGGCGGAGCGCCCTCGGAAAACTCTTGAAACATTTTGGTGGGGTGATTTCGTTTTGGCTACCAAAAAATGGCCTCCCACAGAAAACCGCGCAAGACGACCCTTCTGCCGCTGCCAGCACTGGGCACCAATCTGCAAGAAACACCGCACAGCCAGACAATGCGGCCATGACCACATCCTCACCCCGTCCCGCCCTTTCCATGCTTGATCTGGTTGCCGTCCGCGACGGCGGCACCGTGGCCGATGCCCTGCAGATTGCCCTGCGCACGGCGCAACATGCCGAAAAGCTGGGCTTTGCCCGCTACTGGCTGGCCGAGCACCACAACATGGCGGGCATTGCCAGTTCGGCCACGGCCGTGCTGGTGGGGCACATCGCGGGTGGCACCTCGCGCATCCGCGTGGGCTCGGGCGGCATCATGCTCCCCAACCATGCGCCGCTGGTGGTGGCCGAGGCGTTTGGCACGCTGGCCGAGCTGTACCCGGGCCGCATCGACCTGGGTCTGGGCCGCGCCCCGGGCACCGACCCTGCCACCATGCGCGCCCTGCGCCGCAACCGGGTGGAGACCGAGGAGGACTTTCCCCGCGACGTGGCCGAGCTGCAGCGGCTGCTGGGCCCGGCCGATCCCGGCCAGCGCCTCATCGCCACGCCCGGCGCGGGCACCCAGGTGCCCATCTGGCTGCTGGGCTCCAGCCTGTTCTCGGCCCAGTTGGCGGCCCAACAGGGCTTGCCCTATGCGTTTGCATCGCACTTTGCGCCACGCATGCTGCACCAGGCCATCGACCTGTACCGCAACCTGTTCCGGCCGTCTGCGGCCTGGCCCAAGCCTTATGTGACCATTGGCGTGCCACTGATTGCAGCCCCGACGGATGAAGAAGCGGAATACCTGGCCAGCAGCACCTACCAGCGCGTATTGGGCATCCTGACAGGCGCGCGCGGGCTGCTGCAACCGCCGGTGGAGAACTACGCGGCCCAGTTGCAGCCCCAGGAACGCGCGGCCATCGGCGACTTTTTGGCAGCCGGTGTGATCGGCGGGCCCGACACCGTGCGCGCAGGCCTGCACCGCCTGGCCGACGCCACGGGTGCCGATGAATTCATGCTGGTCAGCGATGTCTACGACCCCGCGCTGCGCCTTCGGTCACTGGAGATTGCAGCCCAAGCGCATGCGGCACTGAACGCCACTGCGCCTGCATAACCCGGCGCCCGCCGCAGCGCTGCTACCGCGCCAGGTAGCCGCCGTCCACGGGGTAATACGCCCCGGTCACGAACGACGCCTTCTCCGATGCCAGCCAGGCCACCAGTTCGGCCACCTCTTCGGGTTGGCCCAGCCGGCCGATGGGGTGGGCGCCCACCAGCATTGCGTGGGTGGCAGCATCTTGCTCCAACCCGCTGATCATGGGCGTGTGGATGAACGCCGGGCCCACGGCGTTGATGCGCACGCCTTGTGCGCTGTACCCCAGCGCTGCTGCCTTGGTCAGCCCCAGCACGCCGTGCTTGGCTGCTGTGTACGCCGGCGCCCCAGCAAAGCCCACCGCGCCCAGGATGGACGCCATGTTGATGATGGTGCCGCCTCCGTTCTGGAGCATCGCCGCGATCTGGTACTTCATGCCGTAGAACACCCCCGAGAGGTTGATGTTGATGACCTGCGCCCAGCCATCCAGCGGGTAATCAGCGGTCAGCGCCTGGGGGCCGCCGATGCCGGCGTTGTTGCACGCCACGTCCAGCCGGCCGTAGTGCGCCATGGTGCGGTTCACCAACGCTTCGCAGTCTGCGGGCTTGCCCACGTCGGCCGCCACAAACAGTGCATCGCCACCGGCGGCGCGCACCAGTGCGGCCGTCTCTTCGCCCGCCTGCACGTTCACGTCCGACACCACCACCTTGGCGCCCTCGCGTGCGCACACCAGCGCAATGGCACTGCCAATGCCCGACGACGCCCCGGTGACCAGCGCGACCTTGTTCTTCAGCATGAAGGACTCCTTGTTCAGAACGCCTGCAACCCGATGCCACAGGTCTTTTTTGATTCTGCGCATGTGGCAAAGAGGCGCCTTGACCTGGGTCATGCCACAGGCAACCTTCCCGCAGAGGCCATGGGCATCACGGGCAGCGGCTACCATCATGGGCTGCCGGTCCCTGCGCCACCCACCGCACGGCCGCACGTTGTTTGTGTTTGTTTTGATGTGACTTTCTGAAGCCCACGCCCGCATGCCCGCTTTTTCCTTTGAAGCCCTCGACGCCCAGGGCCAGACCCGCAAGGGCCTCATGGAGGCCGACACGGCCAAGGCGGCGCGCAGCCTGCTGCGTGCGCAGGCGCTGGTACCGCTGGCGGTGGAACTGGTTCAGACCGGCCAGTCGGTGGACGGGCGCCCAGCGGGCCTGGGCCAGCGGCTTTTCACACGGCCGGTGTTCAACGCCACGGCGCTGGCGATCTGGACGCGGCAGATCGCCGGCCTGGTGTCATCGGGCCTGCCGCTGGAGCGCGCGCTCACCGCTTTGGCCGATGAGGCTGACGACGAACGCCAGCGCCACCTGGTGGCCGCCTTGCGTGCCGAAGTGAATGCGGGTTCTGCCTTTGCCCGTGCACTGGCGCAACACCCGCGCGAGTTTTCCGACATTTACTGCGCCGTGATCGGCGCGGGCGAACACAGCGGCAACCTGGGCCTGGTGCTGGAGCGGCTGGCCGATGACCTGGAAGAGCGCCAGGCCCTCAAGGCCAAGCTGGTGGGCGCGGCGCTCTACCCCGCCATCGTCACCGTGGTGGCCATCGTGATCGTGCTGTTTCTGGTGGGCTATGTGGTGCCCCAGGTGGCCAGCGTGTTTGCGGGCACCAAGCGCGCCCTGCCGTTCCTCACCGTGGTCATGCTGGGCATCAGTGCCTTTGTGCGCAGCTATGGCTGGGTGATGTTGATAGCTACGGTTTTGATAGCTTTTGGCGCACGCTGGGCCTTGTCTTTCGAGCATTTTCGTGAAAAATTTGATGCCACCTGGCTGCGCCTGCCCGTGGTGGGCAAGCTGGCCCGTGGCTACAACGCCGCGCGCTTTGCAGGCACGCTGGCCATGCTGGCAGGTGCGGGCGTGCCCATCCTGAAGGCGCTGCAGGCCGCTGCAGAAACGCTGAATAACCGCGCCTTGCGCGCCGATGCCCTCGAGGCTCTGGTGCTGGTGCGCGAAGGCGCTCCCCTGGCCTCCGCACTGGCGCAAAAAAAACGCTTCCCTGGCCTGTTGTCGATGTTTGCGCGCCTGGGCGAGCAGACCGGCCAGTTGCCCGTGATGCTGCAACGCGCGGCGCGCCAACTGTCCACCGAGGTGCAGCGCCGCGCCATGCAACTGGCCACCATCCTGGAGCCGTTGCTCATCGTGGCGATGGGCCTGATCGTGATGCTGATCGTGCTGGCCGTGCTGCTGCCCATCATCCAGCTCAACCAGTTCGTCAAATAACGCAGACCACCATGGCCCTCAGCCTCAACGACAAGCTCGTCGTCGCCATTTCCTCGCGCGCCCTGTTCGACTTCGAGGAAGAAAACCGCATCTTCGACCCGCTGGACCCGCGCCCCTACATGGAGCTGCAGCAAGAGCGCCTGCACGTGCCCGCCAAGCCGGGTGTGGCCTTTGCGCTGGTGCGCAAGCTGCTGGCCTTCAACACACAGCAGGCCCGCCGGGTGGAGGTGGTCATCCTCTCGCGCAACGACCCGGTAAGTGCGCTGCGCATCTTCCACTCAGCCAAGGACGCAGGGCTGCCGCTGGAACGCGGCGTGTTCACGCAAGGACGTGACCCGTTCAAATACCTGCGCCCGCTGGGCGCGCACCTGTTCCTCTCGGCCAACGAAACGGATGTGAGCGAGGCGCTGGCGCTGGGTTTCCCGGCCGCGCGCGTGCTCACGGATTCGGCCGCAGCGGGCTCCAGCTACCCGCAGGAGCTGCGCATTGCGTTCGACGGCGACGCCGTGCTGTTCTCGGACGAAGCCGAGCGCGTCTATCAGGCCGAAGGGCTGGCGGCGTTCCAGACACACGAGATCAGCAAGGCCGCGCTGCCGCTGTCGGGCGGGCCCTTCAAGCCGCTGCTGGCCGCACTCCACCAATTGCAGGCGCAGGCCGATGTCTCGGGCATGCGGCTGCGCACGGCCCTGGTCACGGCGCGCAGCGCGCCTGCGCACGAACGTGCCATCAACACGCTCATGAAATGGAATTTGGCGGTGGATGAGGCTATGTTCCTCGGCGGGCTGGAAAAGGGCCCGTTCCTGCGCGAGTTCGAGCCCGACTTTTTCTTTGACGATCAAACGGGCCACGTGACATCCGCAGCGCTGCACGTGCCGGCCGGGCATGTGAACAGCGGCATTTCGAACCCTGTGCCGCCAGTGGTGTAGCGACAAGATTCAAACCGGCCACACGGCACAAGTGCCACGGTGCGCGCGTCGCCGCGTGAAAAGTTCTGCAAAGTCCTGCAAACACACGGGAAAGGCTGCAAAGCCGACGTTGCAATCAGCCACCGCACGCCCACCTGTGCAACCATCACGCCTTGTCCCCAAGGCGAAGGAGCCCGATTTGCGCAAGAGATTTTCATGGGCAGCGAGCGCGGTTGCTGCTGCCATCATCGGCGTGTTGGCAGCCAGCGGCGCCTGGGCCCAGACGCCGGCCAATCCGGCGGCCGCCGATCCGGCACCCGCCCCCACGGAGCAGGCCGGGCTGAGCAAAGGCGAGATCAAGGCGCAGCGCGAGTTCAAGATGCTGGACTTCAATGGGGACGGCAAGCTCAGCCGCTCCGAGGTCAAGCTTTTCCCCAGGCTGGCCGCCGCGTTTGACGATGCCGACACCGATGGCGACGGTTATGTGTCGTACGAAGAGGTGCGCGCTTTCGCCGCCAAGTACCGCGCCGAGCGGGACCGGCAGAAGGCCGAACAGGCTGCAGCGGCAGCGAAGGCAGCGCCTGCCGCTAACGCGCCTGCGCAAACGCACAAGTAGAGCTTTGGCAGTGCAGGCACCTTTGCTCTCCGCAGACCGCCAAAATCCAAGCCAGAATGGGCTCTAGCGCTTGTTCAGCAAGCACTATTAGCTATATTTTCAGGAGTTCCTAAGCAGCTCGACGTCCAAGCTTGGCTGCGAGGTGGCGGAGCGCAAACCCGGTGGCAGGGCTGCGCAAACCTGCAGGGATCAGCCGCTACAGGCCGCCAGTGCGCTTGACCTTGGGGTCGGTGTAGGTCAGCGGTTCGTTCTTGGCCTGCTGGGCCAGACGCTCCTGCAGCGTCATCTTGTTCACTTCCTGGGCCGCCTCAATGGCGCTGCCGCTGGCGCGCCACATGGACTGAATGAACTCCAGAAGCTGCTTGTAGATGGGCTCCTTGGGGGGCTCTGGCGGCTCTTCCACCGTGTCCTTTTTCTTGACTTCCGTCCAGTCGCGGTTGGGTGCGTCGGGCGCCGAAGGCTTTTCGGGCGTCTTCACGATGGCCCCCTCGCCCAACCGGTCCATGGACTCGACGGGGTTCGCCGCGTTGGCGGGCCGCACAGGCGGCGCGCCGGAGGCGCCAGTGGAATACAAATCAGCGCCCTGAGGACGCCAATTTGGCGATCGATCGACAGGTGGCATTTGCATGGCAGTGGCCCTGTGGGTGGATGGGATGGGTGGCGTTGAAGAGGCTCTTTCAGCGTCTTCGTAATTCATAACGGCAAAAAGAAGGGGAAATTTAGGTCTTTTTGAAGGATTGAACAAAATTTAGGGTTTTCCCCCATAAAACGCCCATCTATCACACAGCCACCATCCTGGCGGTTGAACCAATATCTTTGACGGCTGCCTGTTCGATTCAAAACCGAGCGCAAACGGAGCGCAAAAAAACCGGCCGCACATGATCCGCTTCGCGTGTTCAATACAACACGAAAGCTAAAAACCCGCACAACCAGCGGATAAAAGCGCCGCTACTGGGCGCAGTGGGCTGCCGTTGCCCGGCGGGATGGGCTCAGAGAAAACGTTCGAGCAGTTTGCGCGAATGCCGGTCCAGTGCCGTGGTGTCTCGCACACGGAACTGCAGGCCATCGCCGCCAGCGATCAGAAGGTGCGTGCGGCCGCCCAGCCGGCGGATGTCTTCCTCACCCTTGAGCACTAGGCGCGCGGGGCCGCGGTCGGTGTCCACTTGCCAAGTGCTGGGCGTAGAGAAGCTCGACACGGAGATGATTTTTTCTATAGTGGGCACAAACTCGCGCGCCTGCAGCTCGTCGTCGATCAGTTGGCGCGCCGGGCCCGCCACGGCATCCAGCCGGGGCACCCACAGCAGCTCGTGGCCATCGGTGCCCACCAGAGACAGCCCTTCGCCGGGCGCCGCAATGGGAAACGCGCGCACTGGCGTGATGCCTTCGTGCACGGTGCCGTCGGCCAGGGTCAGCACCAGGCGGCCATGGGCATTGCGCGCGAGTTGGAAGGCAGTGGAGTCTGCGGGCAAAGAAGATGCGTCGGTCATGGCGGAAGGTTTTACGAGTTGCCAGCGGGGTGGGCCGGGTGCAGCAGGCTGCTGTCGATGATGACGCCCGCGGCCTGCGCATCTTCCTCGGCGCGGCGCGCCTGGGCTTCATAGAGGCGCCAGTAGGCGCCCTGCTTGTCCATCAGCTCGTCGTGCGGGCCCACTTCCACCACCTCGCCGCGGTCCATCACCACCAGGCGGTCGGCCTTGCGCAGGGTGGACAGGCGGTGGGCAATGGCAATGGTCGTGCGGCCTTGCACCAAGTTGTCCAGCGCCTTCTGGATTTCCTTCTCGGTTTCGGTGTCCACCGCCGAGGTGGCCTCGTCCAGGATCAGGATGCGCGGGTCGATGAGCAGGGCGCGCGCAATGCTGATGCGCTGGCGCTCGCCGCCCGACAGGCCCTGTCCGCGCTCGCCCACCAGCGAGTCATAACCGTGGGGCAGGCGCAAGATGAATTCATGCGCATGCGCTGCGCGCGCAGCCGCGATGATCTCCTCGCGAGAGGCCTCAGGCTTGCCGTAGGCAATGTTCTCGGCAATGGTGCCGAAGAACAAAAACGGCTCTTGCAGCACTAGGCCGATGTGGCGGCGGTAGTCGGCCACGGCAAAGCGGCGGATGTCGATGCCATCCACCTGGATGGAGCCGTCGCTCACGTCATAAAAACGACTGATCAGGTTGACCAACGTGCTCTTGCCCGAGCCGCTGTGGCCCACCAAGCCGATCATTTCGCCAGGGCGGATGTCCAGGTCCAGCCCCTTGATGACCGAGCGGCTGCCGTAGCGAAAACCCACGCCCTGCATGCTGATGGCGCCCTGAACCTTGTCCACCTTCACGGGCTGGGCCGGGTCGGGCACATTGCTCACGTGGTCCAGGATGTCAAAGATGCGCTTGGCGCCGGCAGCGGCTTTTTGCGTGACCGAGACAATGCGGCTCATCGAATCCAACCGGCTGTAAAAGCGGCCGATGTAGGCGATGAAAGCGGTCAGCACACCCACTGTGATCTGGCTTTGCGACACCAGCCAGATGCCGAATCCCCACACCACCAGCAGACCGATTTCGGTGAGCAGCGAGACGGTGGGCGTGAACAGGCTCCAGGTGCGGTTGAGCTTGTCGTTCACTTCCAGGTTGTGCTGGTTCGCATCGCGAAAGCGCTGGGCTTCGCGCTTTTCCTGGGCAAAGGCCTTGACCACGCGGATGCCCGGGATGGTGTCGGCCAGCACATTGGTGACCTCGCTCCACACACGGTCGATTTTTTCGAACCCGGTGCGCAAGCGGTCGCGCACGGTGTGGATCATCCAGCCGATGAACGGCAGCGGCACCAGCGTGACCAGCGCCAGCCAGGGGTTGATGGAGAACAGGATGGCCGCCGTCATGAGGATCATGAGCACATCGGTCACAAAATCCAGCGCATGCAGCGACAGGAAAACGTTGATGCGGTCTGTTTCTGACCCGATGCGTGCCATCAGGTCGCCGGTGCGCTTGCCACCAAAATAATCCAGCGACAGGCGCAGCAGGTGCTCGTACGTGGTGGTGCGCAGGTCGGCGCCAATGCGCTCGGACACCAGCGCCAGGATGTAGGTGCGCGCCCAGGAGAGGCCCCAGGCCAGCAGGGCCGACAGCAGCAGCCCGCTCAGGTACAGCAGCACCAGGCCTGGCTCGATCTGTTTGCCGTTCTGAAACGGAATCAGGATGTCATCCATCAGCGGGATGGTGAGGTACGGCGGCACCAAGGTGGCGGCGGTAGAGGCCAGCGTGAGCGCAAACCCGGCTGCCAGCTGCTTGCGGTAAGGCCGCGCAAAACGCCACAAACGCAGCAACACCCAGGTGGAGGTCTGAGGCGGCTGGGCACGGGCGCAGGCGGGGCACTCTTCGGTATCGGGGGGCAGCGGCGTGTGGCAGGTGGGGCACACGGGTTCGTCGTCGTCGGTAGACAGATTGCCTGCGCCCAGGGTCATCTGCTGCTCGAACCGCTGCACCAGCCGCAGGGCTTCTGGGTGGTGCGTCAGCGTGAAGCGCCACTGCGCCTCGCGCGCGCTGGGTGTGTGCAGTTCCAGCGCACCCACGCCACCGTGGTCATGCAGGCGCAGGGCCAGGCCGCCGCCCAGCGGCCAACTGCGCCAAGTGGCAGTACCGGCCTCGCAGGCCAGCAGGCGCTCGGAGGTCACCACCACCCACCCCTGGGCAAACCGCAGCGCAGCGCTCAGGTCAACCTGCAAGGTGGCCAGCACGTTCTCTTGGGGTGCGAGCATGGCCCGCAGATCGGCCCCCAAAGGGCCAGAAAAGACACCCGAGGCGTCCACAGAATGGTGATGTTGCATTTTTGGTTGGTTGTACCGCAGGCGGCGGTTGGCGCCGACCCGGTCCGCGCAAGCGCGAATTCTCCCCGATCTGCCCGGCGCCGCATGCCCGGGCCAGGGTGCATCCAACCGTAACGCCCCCACCGCGTTTCCGGCTGACAATGCCGAAACGCCTCTGTCTGGCGCACAATCTCCGGCGACCTCTTTCACTGTGCCGGTACCCTCTGGCACAGGCCACCCAACCGCTGCAATCCATGGCGACATTCACCGACATCCAACTGCTTCGCATCAACTACCTGCGCGGACCCAACATCTGGACGTACCGGCCCGTGCTGGAAGTCTGGCTGGACCTGGGCGAACTGGAAGACCACCCCTCGCACACCTTGCCCGGCTTCAACGCCCGCCTCACGGCCTGGCTGCCGGCCCTCATCGAGCACCACTGTGGCGTGGGCGAGCGCGGCGGTTTCCTGCAGCGGCTGGAAGAAGGCACCTGGTGCGGCCACGTGCTCGAGCACATCGTGATTGAACTCTTGAACCTGGCCGGCATGCCCACGGGCTTCGGCCAGACGCGCTCCACCTCCCAACGCGGCGTATACCGCATGGTGTTCCGCGCCCGCGACGAGAGCGTTGCCCGCGTGGCGCTGGCCCAGGGCCACGCGCTCATCATGGCAGCCATCAACAACCAGCCTTTTGATGTGCAGGCCGCCGTGGCCCGCGTGCGCACCGAGGTGGACGACCAGTACCTTGGCCCCAGCACCGCGTGCATCGTCACCGCAGCCACTGATCGCGGCATCCCGCACATCCGCCTGAACGACGGCAACCTGGTGCAGCTGGGCTACGGTGCCAGCCAGCGCCGCATCTGGACGGCCGAGACCGAATTCACCAGCGCGATTGCCGAAGGCATCGCCAGCGACAAGGACCTGACCAAGACCCTGCTCAAATCCTGCGGCGTGCCCATTCCGGATGGCCAAGTGGTCAACAGCCCCGAAGAAGCCTGGGAGGCCGCGCAAGACATCGGCCTGCCCGTGGTGGTTAAACCCTCGGACGGCAACCATGGCCGTGGCGTCACGCTGGACCTGGGCAAGGAAGAGGACATCAAGGCGGCGTACCACGTGGCCTACCCCGAGGGCAGCGACGTGATGGTCGAGAGCTTCATCCCGGGCGACGAGCACCGCCTGCTGGTCGTCAACGGCAAGGTGGTGGCTGCAGCGCGCGGCGAGGTGGTCAGCATCACCGGCAACGGCCGCTCCACCGTCAAGGAACTCATCGACACCCAGCTCAACTCCGACCCACGCCGTGGTTACGAAGAGGAGTACCCGCTGGAGATCATCGACTTGGCCACCGACACCAAGGTGCAGCTGGAGCTCAAGCGCCAGGACCTGGGCGCAGACTCTGTGCCCGCCGCAGGCCGCGTCATCGTGGTGCAGCGCAACGGCAACGTGGCCGTGGACTGCACGGACGACGTGCACCCCGAAGTCGCCTACATCGCCCAGCTGGCCGCCAAGGTGGTGGGCCTGGACATTGCCGGCATCGACATGGTGGCGCAGGATATTTCCAAGCCTCTGCACACGCAGGGCGGTGCCATTGTGGAAGTGAATGCCGGCCCTGGTTTGCTGATGCACCTCAAGCCCGCCGTGGGCGCACCCCGCCCGGTGGGCCAGGCGATTGTGGAACACCTGTTCCCCAGCGACGACAACGACGATACGGCCCAGGCTGGCCGCATCCCGCTGGTGGGCGTGGCTGGCACGCGAAGCACCTCCACCATCACCCGGCTGGTGGGCTGGCTGCTGCACTTGGGTGGGCACCACACGGGCCTGGCCTGTGGCGAAGGCCTGTTCCTGGACCGCCGCTGCATGGACACGTCTGACTGCGTGCACTGGGAGGCGTCGCACCGCCTGCTCATGAACAAGATGGTGCAGGCCGCCGTCATCGAGAGCAACGCCCGCACCATCCTGCGCGACGGCCTGGCCTACGACCGCTGCCTGGTCGGTATGGTCACCGACATGGACGGCGCTGACACCCTGGCCGAGTTCGACGTGCACGAGCAGGACCAGATGACCAAGGTGATGCGCACCCAGGTGGACGTGGTGCTGTCGGAAGGCGCCGCCGTACTCAACGCTGCCATTCCCCAAGTGGCCGACTTGGCCCCGCTGTCGGACGGCGCCGTGGTGCTGTACGCACAGGATGCAACCCTGCCCGTGATCGTTGAACACCGCGCCAAGGACAACGGCCGCGCCGTGGTCGTCAAGAACGGCCGCGTGGTGCTGGCCACGGGCAATGCCGAGCACGTGCTGGGCTCGCTGGCCGACCTGACCTTTGGCCGCAACGCCGTGGTACCGGACACCGACGCATTGCTGGCCGCGATTGGCGCCGCCTGGGCGCTGGACATTGCGCCGGACCTGATCGGCGCAGGCATCAAGACCTTTGAGCCCGACCTGCCGGCTCCGGTGGGACTGCCCTCCTGATGCACCGCCACCGGCAAGCACCCAACAGACACCGCGCACTGCACTGACCGACAACTGAAAGACACCCCATGGATGTATCCCGCACCCGGGCCCTGCGCGGCCCCAACCTGTGGAGCCGCCACATGGCCATCGAGGCCGTGGTGGCTTGTGCCGAATCCGAACGCGCCATGGCGCAGATTGACGGCTTTGAAGCCCGGCTGCGCGCCCTGTTCCCGGCCATCGGCGTGCTGCACCCCGAGGGCGGCGACGCCGACATCTCCCTGGCCCATGTGCTGCAGGCCGCGGCACTGGCGCTGCAGGCGCAGGCGGGCTGCCCCGTCACCTTTGCACGCACCACCGCCACCACCGATGCTGGCGTCTACCAGGTGGTCGTGGAATACAGCGAAGAGGCCGTGGGGCGCAAGGCATTTGAATACGCGCAGCAACTCATCAGCGCGGCCCAGGGCGAGGGCAGCTTTGACGCCGACGCCGTGATTGCCGAACTGCGCGAGCTGGACGAAGACGAGCGCCTGGGCCCCAGCACGGGCTCCATCGTCGAGGCCGCCGTGGCACGCGGCATTCCCTACCGCCGCCTTACGCGCGGCAGCCTGGTGCAGTTTGGCTGGGGTTCCAAACAACGCCGCATCCAGGCGGCCGAAGTCGACTCCACCAGCGCCGTGGCCGAGTCCATCGGCCAGGACAAAGACCTGACCAAGCGCCTGCTGCACGCGGCCGGCGTGCCTGTGCCACTGGGTAAGCCCGTGGAGACGGTGGATGAAGCCTGGGAAGTGGCCTTGAAAGTCGGCCTGCCCGTGGTGGTCAAACCCCAGGACGGCAACCAGGGCAAGGGCGTCACAGTCAACATCACCGACCGCCCCCAGCTGGAAGAAGCCTTCCGCACCGCAGCCGAATACGGCACCGTGATGGTCGAGCGCTTTTTGCCCGGCCACGACTTCCGCCTGCTGGTGGTGGGCGACCAACTGGTGGCTGCTGCCCGCCGGGAGCCTCCCCAGGTGCTGGGCGACGGCCAGCACACCGTGCGCGAACTGGTCGACCTGGTCAACCTCGACCCGCGCCGTGGCGAGGGCCATGCCACCTCGCTCACCAAGATCCGCCTGGATGACATCGCCGTGGCCCGGCTGGCCATGCAGAGCCTCACGCCCGACGCCGTGCCCGCCAAGGGCCAGCGCGTCATCCTGCGCAACAACGCCAACCTCTCCACCGGTGGCACTGCCACCGACGTGACCGACGATGTGCATCCCGAAGTGGCTGCACGCGCCGTGGCCGCTGCGCAGATGGTGGGCCTGCACATCTGCGGCGTAGACATGGTGGCCGAGACCGTGCTGCGCCCGCTCGAAGAACAAGGCGGCGGCTTTGTCGAAGTGAACGCCGCCCCCGGCCTGCGCATGCACCTGGCGCCCAGCTACGGCAAGCCCCGCAACGTGGGCCAGGCCATGGTCGACAAGCTGTATGCCCATGGCGACGACGGCCGCATCCCCACCGTGGCCGTGACCGGCACCAACGGCAAGACGACCACCGCGCGCCTGATCGCCCACCTGTTCACCGCGCAGGGCCTGCGTGTGGGCATGACCAACACCGACGGCGTGTACGTGAACGGCCGCCAGATCGACAGCGGCGACTGCAGCGGCCCCAAGAGCGCGCGCAACGTGCTGCTGCACCCTGAAGTGGACGCTGCCGTGTTCGAAACCGCACGCGGGGGCATCCTGCGCGAAGGCCTGGGCTTTGACCGCTGCTCGGTCGCCGTGGTCACCAACATCGGCGCGGGCGACCACCTGGGCCTGAACTACATCACCACGGTGGAAGACCTGGCCGTACTCAAGCGCGTGATCGTGCAGAACGTCGCGCCCACGGGCTATGGCGTGCTCAATGCGGCCGACCCCATCGTGGCTGCCATGGCACCCGCCTGCCCCGGCAAGATCATCTACTTTGCCGCCGACCGCCACCACCCCGTGATGGCCACGCACCGCGCGCAGGGCCACCGCACGGTGTATGTCGATGGTGACTCCATCGTGGCTTCCGAAGGCTCGTGGCGCGAGACCATCCATCTGCGCGACGTGCCCATCACGCGCAACGGCAAGATCGGCTTCCAGGTCGAGAACGTCATGGCCGCAGTGGCCGCCGTCTGGGGTGTGGACATGCCCTGGCAGACCATCCGCCGCGGCCTGTCGGGCTTCGTCAACGACAGCGACAACGCCCCCGGCCGCTTCAACATCATGGACTACCGCGGCGCCACCGTGATTGCCGATTACGGCCACAACCCGGATGCCATGCGCGCCCTGGTGCAGGCGGTGGACGCCCTGCCCGCCAAGCGCCGCAGCGTGGTCATCAGTGGCGCGGGCGATCGCCGCGACGAAGACATCCGCGAGCAGACCGTCATCCTGGGCGCCGCGTTCGACGACGTGATCCTTTACCAGGACGCCGCTCAGCGCGGCCGCGCTGATGGCGAAGTGATGACCCTGCTGCGCGAAGGCCTGGCCGGTGCACCGCGCACCACACACGTGGAAGAGATTCGCGGCGAATTCATCGCCATCGATGCGGCACTGGCGCGCCTGCAGCCCGGCGACCTGTGCCTGGTGCTGGTGGACCAGGTCGAAGAAGCACTGGCCCATCTGGCGCAGCGCTGCACCGAAGGCGAGGCCACCGCATGAGCACCAAGCGCAAGCTCCTGGCCGCCACCTGGGCGCTGGCCAGCCTCACCACCGCTGGCACAGCGGTGGCTGCCAGCGAGAAGATCGGCACCGTGGACACCGCATTCAAGCTGATCGGCCGTGACCACGACATCATTGTCGAGGCCTATGACGACCCGGCCGTGAACGGCGTCACCTGCTACGTATCGCGCGCCCGTATCGGCGGCATCAAGGGCACGCTGGGCCTGGCCGAAGACCGCGCCGAGGCATCGATTGCCTGCCGACAGGTGGGCCCGATCAGCTTTCCCGAGCCGCTGAAAAAACAGGAAGAAGTGTTCAGCGAACGCATGTCCCTCCTGTTCAAGCGCCTGCGCATCGTGCGCATGGTGGACCCGGCGCGCAATACGCTCGTGTACCTCACGTATTCCGACAAGCTCATCGACGGCTCGCCCCAGAACAGCGTGACCGCCGTGCCAGTGGACCGGGCCACCGCCATCCCGCTGCGCAAGTAATAAATCCGTCAGTCGCAGGCGGGCAAGGCCGCTCACGCAGAACAAAAACAAAAGGGGCCGAGGCCCCTTTGTTTTATGTGTCAAATAAGCCCCTAGCGCTTATCCATCAAGCGCAATCAGCTATCAAAATCATAGTTTTAACCAACCTGCGTGGCAATCTGCCTCAGCGCCTGCTCGAACACCTCCACCGGCTGGCCGCCTTGAATCAGGTGCCGCTCATTCACGATGATGGCCGGGACCGAATGGATGCCGTGCTGCAGGTAGAACTGCTCCCGCTCACGCACCTCTTCGGTGTAGCGGCCCGATGCCAGCACCTCACGCGCCTCGTTCGCATCCAGCCCCACCTCGCTCGCCACGCGCACCAGCACCTCATGGTCACCGGGGCTTTGACCGTCGGTGAAATAGGCCTTGAACAGCGCCTTTTTCAGGGCCGTCTGCAAGCCTTTCTCTTCAGCCCAATGCAGCAGCCGGTGTGCATCAAACGTGTTGTAAATGCGGCTGCGTTTGTCCATGCTGAAGGTGAAGCCCAGCTCTGCCCCGCGCGCGGCGATGGCCTCGCGGTTCTTCTGACCCTGCTCGGGCGTGGCGCCGTATTTTTCTTGCAGGTGCTCGCCAATGTCCTGCCCTTCGGGAGCCATCTGCGGATTCAGCTCGAACGGCTGGAAGTGCAGGTCCAGCGCCACCTCGTCCTTCAAACGGTCTGCCGCCTGTTCCAGCGCCTTGAGGCCGATGATGCACCAGGGGCACGAGACATCAGAGACGAAATCGATTTTGAGGGTGGTGGGTGGGTTGGACATGACCAATGGTTCCGGCGAACAAAACGCTATGGTAGGCGGGCTGCCAAACCCGTGCCGGCAGGAGGGATCGCACACCTCGCCGTCCCTCCCCGCTGGCAGCACGCGGCCAGGGCGCGAAGTTGAAGGTCTGGGGGGCGAAAGGCACAATTCAAAACCTCCGGCCGTTCCCGAGAATCCGCGCAAAGGTTGATCCCGCCCATGATCCAGCACGTCACCCATGTGTACTCAGACCTGGCAACGCTGCTGGCCGACATGGGCACTGGCCCCGTGGCAAACGCGCGTGCGGCTTTCGGCGAAGGCGCTTTGCTGGTGCAGATTTACAGCGCAGAGATCCAGCCAGAGCACATGCACACCATCACTGCGGCCGTCTCCAAACACTTGCCGAGCGCCGTGATCGTGGGTGCCACCACGGTCGGTGAAGTGGCGCATGGGCGGCTGATCACCGGCCAAACGGTCATCGGGTTCACGTTTTTCCGGACATCGCAGCTCCACACCATCGCACTGGCGTGCACAGGCGGCGACGAGCGCGAGAAGGGTGCAGAAATCGGCTGGCGCGTGAGGCAGTCTGGCAGCGCGGTGGTGGGGGTGCTGCTGCTCTCCACGCCGCTGAGCATCGATGCTTCAGAGCTGCTTCAAGGCCTGTCCTCTTCCTTGCAAGACACCCCTGTTTTTGGCGGGGGCGCTGGCGACTACGCCGCCATGAACCACTCTTGGGTGTTCTGCGGAACGCAATCAATGGAACGTGGCGCCGTGGCAGTGGTGTTCAGCGGGACCGATCTGCACATAGAACCCCAGACCTATCTGGGCTGGCGGCCTTTGAGCCGCCCGATGCGCATCTCCAAGGTGGACGGATTGCGCGTTCAAGAAATTGACGGCCATCCTGCCTTTGATGTCTACCGCCGTTACCTGAACATCGCCAACGACAGCCAGTTCTTCTTGAACGCGCTGGAGTTTCCGCTGCTGATGGAGCGCGATGGCCAATTGCTGGCCCGTGTGCCCGTGGCAGCCGATGAAACCGGTGCATTGCAGTTTGTGGCCGACGTGCACGAAGGCGAAGTCTTCCGCATTGGCTATGGTGACCTGGACCTGATCGTTGAAGACGCCCGAGGCATCCAGCAATCCATGAGGCGCTTCGCCCCCCAGGCTCTCTTCCTGTACACCTGCGGCTGCCGCCGCTTCTTGATGCAGGAGGACGTGGAACTGGAAACGCTGCCTTTCCAGGCCCTGGCACCCACCTTTGGCTTTTACACCTACGGTGAGTTTTTCGGCACCTCACGCCTGAGCCTGCTCAATTCGACCATGGTGGCCGTGGGTCTGCGGGAAGGCGACGCGCCGACAGGTGTCGCTGGCGCGCAGGAGGCGGCTTTCGACGAGGCCGCTGAAGCCTCTTCGCCACCATCGCGCGACCCCTACGCCAACAAACACACCCGCGTGGTGTCGCGACTGCTGCGGTTCATCGACACCCTGACCTCGGAGCTGGAAGCCTCGCACCGCGAGGTCACTCTGTTGTCCATCACCGATCGCCTCACGCAGTTGGTCAACCGCATTCGCCTGGACCAGGTACTGGAAGAATGGATTCAACTCGCGCAACGGTATGGCACGCCGTTCTCCGCCATCCTGCTGGATCTGGACCACTTCAAAGAGGTCAATGACCACCATGGCCATCTGGTGGGAGACGACGTCCTGAAACGGGTTGCCCACGCACTGACCGTCAATACACGCTCTGTGGATGTGGTCGGCCGCTGGGGTGGCGAGGAGTTTTTGGTGGTGGTTCCCAACACCCGCCTCGAAGAAGCCAGACGGCTGGCGGAAAAACTGCGTGCGGCCATCGGTTCCACGGAAATTCCCATCGTCGGACGCAAGACATGCAGCCTCGGAGTGGCCGAATACATGCCGGGCGATGACCCCCACACCCTGATGGCGCGGGCCGACAAAGCCCTCTACGAGGCAAAACGGGCCGGGCGCAACCGCGTGGAAATCGGACCTGCGTGACGGGGCTTGCGCCCTCAGGGCAAAGAGGTACGCCGAAACACAACTCCGGACCCTGCGCACCTAGGTGGGAGCAGAAGATGCCCAGCGATGTGCACACATACCCCTAGCCTCGCAACGGGCCCACTCAGAGCCATCCACGTCGACGAACTACAATTTTTGGATGCGTTTTCGCCTCGTCATCCTCCTGCTGGTGCTGCTGCCTCTGCAACAGTCCTGGGCGGCGATGGGCCCCTATTGCGGGGAAGCGCGCGTGCACGCCGGCTTGGCACTGGCTGCGCTGTGTTGTGACCACACTGACGTTGGCGCAAGCGCCACCGCACTGCCTCCCGCAGACGCCGGGACGGTGAGCAGCACCCACGCGGCAGGCGTATCGGATTGCGGCACCTGCCATGCCAATGGCACGGCAGCCATGTTCATGTTCAGCACCATTGCCACTTCGGCGTTCCCGTCCATCCGCTTTGATAGCGAGCGGATGACACCCCGCCCTGCGCCCGCTCAAAGGCCTGAGCGCCCGCAGTGGCACGCCCTGGTCTGACCAGGGGCCTTGCAGGGTGGCGGCGCTGAGCCGCACTCTTCTTTTAGCTTTCTTTCTGCGCCTGCACGGGCCCTGCCCAACGCGCCAGCACTTTTGCGGGCGCCGTGCACGCTGTCTCTTTGGAATCTTTTTTTATGCCTCTCCTTATTGGGTCAACCAGTGCCTGCCCGCTTGCGGGGTGCACACCATGAGCCTCACCACATCGCGCCGCCCCTGGCCCCTTCTGCTGGCCGCATGGCTGCTGGCGCTGCTCGCAACCGGTGGCGCCCTTTTTCTCGGTGAAGTCATGGGCATGACGCCCTGCGTGTTGTGCTGGTACCAGCGCATTGCGATGTTTCCGCTGGTGCTCATCCTGGGCATGGCGGTGTACAGCGATGACCGGCGCGGTGCGCTGTATGCGCTGCCTCTGGCGCTGGCGGGTGTGGGGCTGGCGATCTATCACAGCCTGTTGATCGCTGGGTACATCCCGGCCGCCTGGATTCCCTGCGGCGCGGGCGCGTCGTGTGCCAACCAGAAGGTGGACATCCTGAACGGGCTTCAGCTGCCCTGGCTGTCCCTGGCGGCATTCGCCGCCATCACCGTTTTTCTTCTTCTTTATCTGCGCAAGGTTTCCCGATGAACTCCCGAAAAATCACTGTCGCCCTTCTTGCCATCGTGGCCCTTGTGGCCTTTGCCATCGGCGTCCGCCTGTACCAGGGCAAGGTGCAGCAAGACCAGACACAACAGGCCAGCGACCATGCCCAAAGCCTCGTGCGCCCGCACTCGCCGGTGCTGGGCCCGCGCGAGGCTCCCGTCACCATCGTCGAGTTCTTTGACCCGGCTTGCGAGACCTGCCGCGCGTTCTACCCCATCGTGAAGGACCTGATGAAACAGTACTTACAAGACGTGCGGCTGGTCATTCGCTACGCGCCGTTTCACCAAGGGTCGGACGAGGTGGTGAAGCTGCTGGAGGCCTCGCGCAAGCAAGGGAAATACGAACCGGTGCTGGAGTGGATTCTGGCCGCCCAGCCGCTGTGGGCCGACCACGGCAACCCCCAGGTGGAGTTGGCATTCCAGGCCGCAGAAAAAGCCGGCCTCAACCTGCAACAAGCCCGTGCCGACATGCAATCGCCCGATGCGGCTGCCGCCATGGAGCAGGACATCATCGACCTCACAACGCTCAAGGTCAGCAAAACGCCCACCTTCTACGTCAACGGCCGCCCGCTGCCCAGCTTTGGCCCGCAGCAGTTGACGGACCTGGTGGCTGAAGAAGTCACCAAGGCACGCGCTGCCCGCCCTTGACATTCAAGTCACTTCAAGGTTTCCAATGCACTGACACCAAGGAGTTTTGACGATGACGAAGTCATGCGGCGATGGCGCAGCCCCGCACCAGCACAACAGCCAGGAACACAGCCACTCACACGGGCACAGCCATGCCGACACCGCGCTGGCTTCGCCCCCAGCCGCGCTGGATGCCTGCTGCGCGCACGACCACGGCCATACACCTTCCCAGCCCTCTGCGACAACTGCAACGCCCGCAAAAAGCGGCGCCATGTTCCGCATCGCCGCCATGGACTGCGCCGCTGAAGAGAGCGAAATCCGCCGCGCGCTGGCGCCCCTGCCCGGCATCCGCGCGCTCGGGTTTCAGCTGGCAGCCCGCACGCTGACCATCGATGCGCCCGCAGAGGCGATTCCCCCCGCGCTCGCGGCCATCCGCAAGGCGGGCTTTGACCCGCAGCCTGTGGCGCCCGCAGCACCGGGCGAGCAGCCCGCTGCCGCGCCCGAAGGCTTGGGGCGCATGGGGCTGGCGTTGGCCATGGCCGTAGCGGCCGAGCTGATTGCGTTCTTCGCGCCCGACACCCGGGTCTTCCAGGGCGTGGGAATGGCCGTGGCGGCCGTGGCCATCTGGCTGGCGGGGTTCTCTACGTATCGCAAAGGCTTTGCGGCCCTGCGGCAAGGCCGCCTGAACATCAACGCGCTGATGACGGTGGCGGTGACGGGCGCATTCCTCATCGGCCAGTGGCCCGAGGCGGCCATGGTGATGGCGCTGTACGCGATTGCCGAGCTGATCGAAGCCCGTGCGGTGGACCGCGCACGCAACGCCATCCAAAGCCTGCTGAGCCTGGCGCCCGACACGGCCGAGGTGCGCCAGGCCGACGGCGGCTGGGCCGTGGTGCCCTGCGCTGACGTGGCGCTGGGCGCCATGGTGCGTGTGAAGCCCGGCGCCCGCGTTCCGTTGGACGGCACCGTGGCCAGCGGCACGAGCGCGGTCAACCAGGCGCCCGTCACGGGCGAGAGCATTCCGGTGGACAAAAGCCAGGGCGACCCGGTGTTTGCCGGCACCATCAATGAAACCGGCACGCTCGAAGTGACGGTGACAGCCGCCGCCAACGACACCACGCTGGCCCGCATCATCCATTCCGTGGAGCAGGCCCAGGGTTCGCGCGCGCCCACGCAGCAGTTTGTGGACAAGTTCGCGGCCATCTACACGCCTGCCGTGTTCGCAGCGGCCGTGCTGGTGGCGGTGCTTACACCGCTGCTCACCAGCCTGACCTGGATGGAGGCGCTGTACAAGGCGCTGGTGCTGCTGGTGATTGCCTGCCCATGTGCGCTGGTGATTGCCACGCCGGTCACCGTGGTCAGCGGCCTGGCAGCCGCTGCACGGCGCGGCATCCTCATCAAAGGTGGCGTGTACCTGGAGCAGGCCTACCAGCTCAAGGCGATTGCGCTGGACAAGACCGGCACCATCACCGAAGGCAAACCGCGCCTGGTGGCGCACGAGGTGCTGGGCATCAGCCAGCCTGCGCCCGATGTGCTGGGCTGGGCTGCAGCGCTGGCCGCGCAGTCGGACCACCCTGTTTCCAACGCCATCGCGCAAGGACTGGCGCAAGCCGAAGGTGTGCCGCAATCCATGGGCGCCGTGCAAGGCTTTACCGCGCTGGCGGGCCGGGGCGTGCAGGCGCAGGTGGAGGGGCAGAGGCTGCTGTTGGGCAACCACCGCCTGCTCGAAGAGCGTGGGCTGTGCAGCCCCGCCATCGAGGCCATGCTGGGCACGCACGAAGCGCAGGGCCGCACGGTGACGCTGCTGGCGAACGAGCGCGAAGTGCTGGCCTTGTTTGCCGTGGCCGACACCATCAAGGAGAGCTCGTGCGAAGCGATTGCGCAGTTGCATGCGCTGGGTGTGAAGTCGGTGATGCTGACGGGCGACAACCAGTCCACCGCCAACACGATCGCCCAGCAGGCGGGCATCGACGAAGCGCGCGGCAACCTGCTGCCCGAAGACAAGCTGGCCGCCATCGAGGGCCTGCAGGCCCAGCACGGCCCCACCGCCATGACGGGTGACGGCATCAACGATGCGCCCGCACTAGCCCGCGCCGATATCGGCATCGCCATGGGCGCGGCGGGCACTGACACCGCGATGGAAGCAGCCGACGTGGTCATCATGAACGACGACCTGCGGCGCATCCCTGAGACCCTGCGGCTGTCGCGGCGCACACGCAGCATCCTGGTGCAGAACATCGCGCTGGCGCTGGGCATCAAGGCCGTGTTTCTGGTGCTGGCGGTGGTGGGCGATGCGTCGATGTGGATGGCAGTATTTGCCGACATGGGCGCCAGCCTGATCGTGGTGTTCAACGGGCTGCGTTTGCTGCGGCGGTGAACGGGGGCAATTTCAAGCGTTTTTGGCCGCTAGCGCTTATCCATCAAGCGCTGGCAGCTATCTTTTTTGACATTCCTCCGCTGGGAGCACTGACACCCTGCGCGGCTTCGGCGAGGCGAAGGCTGCGCCCCCCGTCACAAATCCCCACAACCTGTGGACTTGAAGCACGGTTGCCTAGACTCACCTGCGCCCCATCGTTTCACCACCTTTCGCTCACCGCCATGACCCTGGACCAGCAACAATCCATCCTCACCATCGCCCTGCTGGCGGCTTTTGCCGACGGCCACAAGGACGATACGGAGCGCGAAGAAATCCGCCGCATCGCCCAGTCGCTGGCCAGCGACGCAGGCATGGCCGATCTGCCGCGCATCTACCAGGACGTGCTGCTCAAGCGCACCAGCGTGCAGGCCGCTGCTGCTGCGCTGACCGACGCCGACCACCGCCAGTTGGCCTACGAGATGGCGGTGTGCGTGTGCGATGTGGACGGCCGACAAAGTGCTGCCGAGGCGCAGTTTCTGGCCACGTTGAAGTCCGCCCTGCAGTTGGGCGCGCAGCAGACGGCGGCCTTCGAGCGCGAAGCCGATGCGCTGGCCGATGTGGCCGAAAAGGCGCCACCCTCCGCCGTGCCCTGGGGCGTGGCGGGCGCGGTCACCGGGGCTGCGGCTTACGCGGCCACGGCCGGAGCGGCGGGTGCTGCGGGCGGGTCGCCGGCCCCGGTGCCTGCACCCGTCGCAACGCAACTGCCTGCGGGCGCTGGCGATGCCGAGCTGGACAAATCCATCCTGAACTACGCGCTGCTCAACGGCGCGCTGGAGTTGCTGCCGCAGTCGTGGGCATCGATGGCCATCATCCCCATGCAGGTGAAGATGGTCTACGGCATCGGCAAGGCCCACGGCGTGGAGCTGGACCAGGGCCACATCAAGGAGTTCATCGCGGCCGTGGGCGTGGGGCTGACCTCGCAGTACCTGGAGCAGTTTGGCCGCAAGTTGCTGGGCGGCCTGCTGGGCAAGGCGGCTGGCAAGACCATCGGCCGCATGGGCGGCGCGGCCACGGGCATGGCGTTTTCGTTTGCCACCACCTACGCACTGGGCCAGGTGGCCAAGCGCTACTACGCGGGCGGCCGGGTGATGAGCACCGCCATGCTGCGCGACACCTTCCAGAACCTGCTGGGCCCGGCCAAGCAAATGCAGTCGCAATACCTGCCGCAGATTCAGCAGAAGGCCGCCACGCTGGATGCGGGCAAGATCATGGCAATGGTGCGCGGTGGGTAACACGCAAAATATTCAAAAAAGATAGCTGCCAGCGCTTGACAGACAAGCGCTAGCAGCCGATTTGGCTTTAAATTTCTCTAGAGGTGCATGGGCACCGTACCAAGCAATGGGCCACTGCGGTGGGTGCTTGGTCCTCTCCAAAACTGAGCGCTGGTGCGTGCGAGCAACACCGCTGCGCCCGCCTCGGCACTGCGGCCAGGCACTCTGGCCTGGTGCTGTGGTGCGCATGACAGAATCGGGCATGCGCGCCACCACGGACCCTGCAGAATCCCTCATTCCGGCCATGTCGCTGGACTCCCCCTCCGACAACGCCATGACGGCGCTCTACCGCGTGGCACTGGGGCCCGTCAACACCGAGCGCTACCTGCCTGTGTTTGAGCGCTTTGATGCCACCGGCCGCACCACCACCAGCTGGAACTGGGCGGCCTGCCTGCTCACATTGAACTGGATGGTGTTTCGCCAGCTGTGGAGTGCAGCGCTGGTTTACGTGGCTGCGGCCGAGGGGCTGGCCCTGCTGGTGTTTGGCCTGGGCCGCTCGTTTTTGCAATGGCCGCAGGGCGTGGAATGGGGCGTGCTGGGCGCGTTTGCGCTGCTGGCGTTTGCCGTGCCCGGGCTGTATGGCAATGCCCTGCTGCACGCAGACATTCGCAAACGCATTGCCCGCGCGCTGGCGGCATCCCGCACGGTGCCCGAGGCCTGCGCGTTGCTGAGCCAGCAAGCCAGCTCGCGCAAGCGGCTGAACACGCTGGTGTTGGCCAATGTGGTGATCGGCGCGGCGGCAGCGCTGGCCTACCTGGCGCTGCCCAAAGGCGGTTTTACCCCCCCTACTTGGGAGCGCGCCGTGACGGTGGCCGATGCGGCTTCGGCCGTAGCCTCGGCACCCGCCATGGCCACAAACTCAGTCACGGCTTCAGCACCTTCGACCGAAGTGCCCGCAGCATCCACGCCAGCGGCATCTGCGCCATCTGTGTCATCTGTGTCATCTGTGCCACCAGCGGTGTCAAAAGCACCTCAGGGCGCCGCGGCGTCAGCACCAGCGCCCACCGCAGCGGTGCAGCCCCCAGCGTCTGTCCCGCCGCGAGATGCGCCCGCCCCTTCACAGACCGCATCGCAGCCCGTGCCCAAAGCCTCGGCCCCTGCCAGGGCCACCGCTCCCCCACAGGCCCCTGCCAAAGCCCCAGCCGCGGTCGCCAGCACTTCGGCACCGCGCGCCACGCCCACGCGCCCCGCCAAAACCCCGGTCGCTTCGTCCGCAGCGGCGGCGGCGCAGTCCTCTGCCGCATCCGCATCGGCCCCAGAGCCGGTGGGCAGCAAGCCGGGCTACTACATCAATGTGGGCCTGTTTGCCGACGAAGCCAACGCGCGCAAAGCGCAGGCGCGGCTGCTGAACGAAGGCCTGCCCGCCTTCCGCCAAGAGCTGAACGGCACCAACGGCCGCCGCATCCGCGTGCGGGTGGGCCCTTACGACACCCGCGCTAAAGCCGATGCGGCAGCGGCGTCCATCCGCGCGATGGCGCTGGATGCCGTGGTGTTCCGTCAAGCGCGCTGACCTTTGCGCGGCGGACTCTTAGAGGGTTACGCCCGCTGCTAAGGCGCCCTGCGCCTGTGTCCTACGCCTGCGCACCGGCCGGGCCGACACACCACCCGCACCGCACGCACTACGCTGTGCTAATGCGCCGCCTTCTGTCCAGAAATCGGGCGGTGCACTGCACACCATGCCCCACAGACCACACATCCATTCCTCCCGCAATCCCTTCCCCACACGCCGCTTGGCGCTAGTTGCGGTGGTGGCCGCAGGCGCCTTGCTGACCACGGCCTGCGCACCGTGGCGGCTTTGGAGCACCGCCGAACTGGCCCGCGATGCCAAGCCCTTCACCGCACAGCCTCCCAACCCCACGCGCCGTGTGCTTGTGGTAGGCGACAGCACGGCGGTGGGCACCGGCGCCACATCGCCTGCGCAGAGCTTGCCCGGCCTGATCGGGCAGCACCACCCGCAGTGGCACATCGACAACCTGGCCGCCAACGGCGCCAAGTTTGGCGACGTAGTGCAGCAGCTGCAGGGTGCCGACGCCGGGTACGACCTGGTGCTGGTGCTGGCCGGCGGCAACGACGTGATCCGCTTCACCTCACCCGACACGCTGCGCCCGCAAGTGCAACGCGCCGTGGCATTGGCCCGCGAGAAGGGCCAGCGTGTGGTGGTGATGCCATGCGGCAACGTGGGCCACGCACCGTTTTTTGCACCGCCGCTGTCGTGGGTGATGTCGCGCCGATCCGAGGCGTTGCATGACATGGTGCAGCAGGTCACCGCAGGCCAGCAGGTGCGCTACGTGCGCCTGCTTCGCCCCCGCGACCAGGACCCGTTCGTCGCGCGCAGCAAAGAGCTGAACGCCGCTGATGGCCTGCACCCCAGCAGCGCTGGCTACGAAGAGTGGTACCGCGAACTGGTGGCCCAAGGCGGCCTGGCTGGCATGGGGCAGCAGTAACAGCGACGCCGGCAGCCAGCGCGCCCAGTGCAACGACTGCACCACGTACCGCGTACCACGTACCACGTACCACTTCAGCCAGGCTCTCGGGAGTCCAACCATCCGCACACGCCGTCGATGACCCATTGGGGGTCGTCCAGCGGCAGGTCGTGGCCGGCAAACGGGTGCATGTGCAGCGGGCATTGCCACGCCTGCGCAATGGTCTGCGAACAGCGGCTTGCCACCAGCTGATCGTGCTGGCTGCCCAGCAACAACACAGGCACCTTGGGCGCGCCCACCGGTGCCCGGTAGCGCGCCGCCGCCGCCAGCTGGCGCAGCGCATTGGCGGGCGACACAGGGCGCCGCATGCGCACGGCCGCCCATTCGGCCAGCACGGCTCGGCGCTCGTCAGCGCGGTTGCTGGTCAGGCGCAGGATGGTGGCTTCCGCCGCCCATGCACGCCGCCAACCCCACCCCAGCCGCAACAGCGCGGGCACATTCTGCAGTCGCAGCCGATGGTGCACAGGGCTGAAAGGCCGCATGCTGGTGTTGATGAGCACGCAGCCCGCCACCTCTTGCGGCGCCACACGCGCCCATTCGGTGGCCACCATGGCGCCCAGAGACATGGCGAGCAGGTGGTACCGCTGCTGGGGGTGCAGACCGGGGTGCTCCGCCAGCGTGCGACGGCACGCCTGCACCATGCCTTGCACCGTGAGGGGAGAACGCTGGCCGTGCCATTCGCCGTTGCCGGGCAGGTCCAGCGTTTGCACCGTGTCACCCGGCAAGGCACGCTGCAGGCGTTGCGCAAAGTCACCCCAGTGGGCGGCTTCGCGCGTGAGCCCGCGCAGCAAAATCCAGTGGCGTGGGGGGTGCATTGGCATGGCAGTGGGCTTGTTCAGTACCAGATGGCCAGCGCTTCGGCGTGGCGCTGCGCGCGCTGGTCGGGGGCGGGCAGCCAGCGCGTATGGCTGCAGGCAGCGCGCGATAAAAAATCCAGCAGCGAAAGGTGGCGCCGCAGCACGCGCTGCTGGCGGTGGCTGACGAGTGGGTTGAAGATACCGTTGCGCGAGAACAGCTGGCGCGGATTCTTCTTGATCCACAGCCACGAACCCATCTCCAGCGTGAGCGGCAGGAAGGTGTGTGCAGGCAGGTCGCTGCAAGCCCGCAGGTAAAGGTGGTCCCACAGGTCGCCATGCGCCAGGTACTGCGCGCTTTGCGGCTCGATCACATACTGGTGGTTGCTGTAGGCCTGCAGGTAGATTTCCTGCAGCGCATGCAACTCGGCAAGGTGGGCAATGGGCTTGCGCGTGTGCGCATAGGGAAACCAAAGCCGGTCGCGCGCGCCAAAGCCCGAGTGGCAGTCCAGCGCCATGCTGAAGGGCCGTGCGAGCAGCTCGGCCTCCACCACTTCGCACAACGCCTGGCTCTCTTCCTCCATCGCGTCGCCCAACCGCCCGCGGTACCACGGCAGCCCGGCGCTCATGCGCTGCCCGCCGACGCCCAGCGGAACACTGTCCACCGCGTCCACGGGCGCATTGCGCATCAGGTCCACACCGCGCGGGTTGGCGCGGGTGCCCGCCCACATGCCACCGGGGTTGACCACAGGCATGAACACCAGCCGCACCCGTTCGAGCTGCTGGTGCAGCGTGGTGTCCCACTGCAGGCGCATCACCAGGCTCTGCAGGTAGGCCAGCACCACTTGCGCGCCAATGCGCTCCAGCCCATGCACGCCGCCGAAGAAGCCCACCGCGGGCACGTCCAGCGCCGGGTTGCCGATGCCAATGGCAACCACCGGCAAGCGTGCGCCCGTGGCCAGCGCCACCTGGCGCACCGTGGTCACCTGCAGGTGTTGCCCGCCCAGTTCAATGATTTTTTCCAGCGCCAAAAGCTCGGGCAGCATGGGTTTGCAGCTTGTAAAAAAAGGAAAACCCGAAGGGCGAAGGCAAGGCGCCGTGAGGCGCGTGCGCGCAAGCATAGCCACCACACACACGCCCTGAAAGCCCCATGACGCAGCTGTATGAATTCAGAGAAACGACGCAAAACCGTCACACAAGCGCGCTACCTTGCGGGCAGTCACAACCTTCGGAAAGAGGTGCGCCATGTTCTGGAAATTGCTGGGTTTGCAGCGGCTGTGGGACGAGCTGTTCGACGCACGCGGCTGGTTGAGCCTGGACCTGCCCCGCACCCACGAATGGACCCACGACGATGGCCCGGCCCCTGCGCAGGACTGAGGCCTACCGCTGGGCCATGGGCCTGGGTCTGCTGACTTGCGCGGCCACTTGGGGCTTGGTAGAGCTGGTGGCGCTGCAGCGCTTGCGATACCAGCTTTGGCGTGCACGGCAGCACGTTTCCCCGCTGCGGCGATTGCGCTGACACCGCTGGTTTTGCCGCGGCCACCACGGTCTGCTGCAGGCTGCGGTTTGCACATCTCGCCATGCGTTCGCGGGGCGCGTGCAGTGCATCCATCCGACATTCGCCCAGGCCCGCAAAGGGCCCGCAGCGCGTGGGGCTAGGGCGTTCGCGGCATCGCCCCTAAAATCCGGTGCCCCTCCCGAAAAATCGGGCGGGCACCTTTCAACCCTGAACAACGAAAAACTTCACCATCATCATCATGGCAACTGCAAAGAAAACCCCTGCGCCCGCAAAGAAGGCTGCTGCACCTGCAGCCAAGAAGGCAGCCCCCGTGGCCAAGAAGGCCGCAGCACCTGCAAAGAAGGCCGTCGCCGCCAAGCCGGCTGCTGCGGCAGCAGCGCCCGCAGCGCTCAAGCCCATCAAGACCGCGTTCAACAAGACCACGCTGGTCGCCCACCTGGCCGAGCAATCGGGCGTGGAACCCAAGGCCGCCAAGGCCGTGCTGGCAGCGCTTGAAGCCGCCATTCTGGGCTCCGTGCACAAGAAGGGCTCCGGCGAATTCACGCTGCCTGGCGTGCTGAAGATCGGCCTGCAGCAAGTCGCCGCCAAGAAGAAGCGCTTCGGCAAGGACCCCTTCACCGGTGAAGAGCGCTGGTTCCCCGCCAAGCCCGCTTCGGTCAAGATCAAGACCCGCGCGCTGAAGAAGCTCAAGGACGCGACGGCCTGATCGCCCTGGCGCTTTGCAAAAAAGGACCAGATGCCCCCGGGGCCTCTGGTCCTTTTTTTCTGGTGGCCGCAGGCCAGCGCCCTGTTCAGTGCGGGCCGCTGGCTGCTGCCGCTCCGTCGCAGCCCAGGCAGTCCACCTGCAGCACCAAACCGGCGGTCACCGGGCGCAGGCCACGCTCGGTCGCACACAGCTCCAGTTCGGTACGCAACTGCGCGCCAGGCACCATCGCCGAGCGGTCGCACCGCCTGCAGGCAACGCGCACCTCCGTCGAGAGCGGTGATGCCACGGGCCGCAGGCGGTATGCGGCGTGCCGGTGGCTGCTGCGGTCGTGCAGCAGCACACCCAGATTCTGCAGTTCCTGGATGATGCGGTACACCGTGCTGGTGCTGACCCGCGTGCCCCGCAGCAGCATCTGGTGGAACACATCGTCCGCAGCAATGCCCGCGCTGCCGGCAGACTGGATCACCTGGAGCACGCCAATGCGGGCGGTGGTGGGGCGCAGGCCCGCGGTGCGCAGCCGCTGCAACACGCCCATGCCATGGCCACCACGGCCCGTGCCATCCACCGTTCCTTCGCTCATGAGTGTTCCATCGCTGCCACAGAGTCGTGCCCTGCGGCCTCTGGCGCCCAGCCTCCGCCCAGCGCGCGGTACATCGCCACCTGCGCCTGCCACTCGGCCTGGTGCAGCTGGGCCGCCATGTCCTGCGCGGCATACAGCGTTCGCTGCGCATCCAGCAGCGTGAGCAGCGTCTCGGCACCGGCGCGGTAGCGCGACTGCGCCAGCCGGGCCGCCTGCTGCGCCTGCTGCACCACCTGCGCCTGCGCAGCGCGCTGGGCCTGCGCGCCGGCCACGGACTGCAATGCCAGCTCGACATCCTCCACCGCCGCGATGATGCTGGCGCGGTAGTGCGCCAGCAGTTCGGCCTGGCGCGCCTGGGCGGCATCGCGGTCGGCCGCCAGGCGCCCTGCATTGAAGATGGGCGCCGCCAGCGCGGCCGCCAGGCTGTACAGCGGGTTGTCGAACATGCGCGACAGCGTGTTGCCGCCGGTGCCCAGACTCGCGCTCAGGCTGATGCGCGGCAGCAGCGCCGCGCGGGCTGCGGCCACATCCGCGTGGGCGGCCCGAAGCCGCGCCTCGGCGCGCGCGATGTCGGGCCGCCGCGCCAGCAGGTCGGCCGGCGACCCGGCTTCGGGCGCCTGCACCTGCGTGGCCGGCAACGCGCGTGCCTGCACAAGAGGCAGCTGCGCCTGTCCCAGCAGAGTGGCCAAGGTTGTGTGGGCACCCGAGACCTGCTGGCGCCGTGCCTTCAGCATCTGGCGCTGCGTGGCCACCAGGCCGCGCTGCTGTACCAGCTCCAGCGCCGTGGCCGCGCCTGCGCGGGCCCGCGACTCGACCACGGCCAGCACGCGCTCGGCACTCTCCAGGTTGAGGTCGGCAATCGCCAGGCGCTCGCGCCCTCCCACGAGCTGCAGCCAGGCCTGCGCCACCGCCGCCGTGAGCGTGATCTGCACCGCATCGCGGTCGTACACACTGGCCGTGCGCAGGGCCTGGGCGCTGGCGTTCGCTGCCCCCAGGCGTCCCCAGGCATCAAGCTCGTAGCTTGCGCCCAGCGTGGCGCCGAACTGGTTGCCCGCCACCTCGGCCTGCCCGCCCGCCCGGGCCTGGCGACTGGCGTTGAGCGTGCCATGCACCGCGGGCAGCAGGCTGGCGCCCACGGCACGCGCCACCGCGTCGGCCTGCTGCACACGCGCGACGGCGGCAGCGAGGTCCGGGCTTTGCGCATGGGCGGCGCGGATGAGCGCGTCCAACTCGGCAACGCCGAGGCCGGAGACACCCGGCGCCCGCACACCGGGGGCAGCGCCGGGCGGCAGCGGGCTGTCCCATTGCGGGGGCAGGGGCGGGGCCGCGTTCGCCGCATCGGCAGGCAGCGGTGCCACCGTGGCACAGCCGCTGAGCAGGACCACCGCGGCGGCAAGGCAGGACAAAGGAGCAATACAGGTGCGCATACCGGCAGTCATAGTCATTCGGAGGCCAGGGCCACCACGGGGTCGAGTCCGGCGGCACGGCGCGCGGGCATGTAGCCGAACACCAGGCCCGTGGCCACGGCGCAGGCAAAGGCACCGGCCATGGCGGTGAGCGAGAAGATCACGGGCACGCCCGAGACGATGAGCGCCGCGCCCACGGCTAGGCCGATGGCCAGACCCGCCCCGCCGCCCACCAGCGTGACGAGCACGGCCTCGGTGAGGAACTGGCGCAGGATGTCGCCCTGGCGTGCGCCGGTGGCCATGCGGATGCCGATCTCGCGGGTGCGCTCACGCACCGTCATGAGCATCACGTTCATCACGCCGATGCCACCCACCACCAGCGACACGGCCGCTATCAGGCCCAGCATCATGGTCATGGCGTTGCGGGTCTGCGCCTCGGCCTGCAGCTTGGCGGCGGCATTGCCGATGCTGAAGTCCTCGCGCCCGTGGCGCGCCAGCAGCACGGAGCGCATGGCTTTTTCTGCTGCCTGCACCTGCTCGACCGACGCGGCGGAGATCACCGTGTAGTCGGGCTGCGTCTGCACGCGGTAGACCCGCGCCCGGCCCGCCTGGTAAGGGATGAAGACCATGTCGTCGTAGTTCTGCGCGCCCGAGTCCGCCCCGCGCTCGGCCATCACGCCGATCACCTCGAACGGGGCATTGCCGATCAACAGATGCCGGCCCAGCGGGTTGGGTGTATCGGGAAAGAAGTGCTGGTGCGCCTTGTGCCCCAGCACCACCAGCGGTGCCAGGCTGCGGTCCTCGCTGTCCGTGTAGTAGCGGCCCTGCGCCACCTTCCAGTGGTGCACCAGCGGCATGTCTTCGCTGGCGGCAAAGACATACACCTGGCGTTCCACATTGCCATGGCGCACGGGGATCGGGTCGCCGATGACGGGCATGACGTAACCGATCTCGGGCAGCTCCGCCACGGCATCGAGGTCGTCCTGGGTGATCTCGCCGGGCGGGCCGCCTGCATGCGTGTAGCCCCGGCCCAGGTACATGATGGTGGTGCCCATGGAGCTCATCTGCTCCACCACACGCTGCTTGGCGCCCTCACCCACCCCCATCATCACGATGACCGACGCCACCCCGATCACGATGCCCAGCAGGGTGAGCCCGGTGCGTGCACGGTTGATGCGCATGCCACGCCAGGCCGAGCGGGCTGCCTCGGCCATTTCGGCCCAGAAGGCGCGGCCAGGTCGATTGCTACTTTTTTCATAGCTTCCAGCGCCCGCCGGTGGGGCGGCAGAAGCACTTTTTTCATCAGTTTTCCCTTGTGCAGCAACCCCGCTGTCCGCCACGATCTCGCCGTCGCGGATCTCGATCACGCGGCGCGCCTGGGCGGCCACTTCGCGGTCGTGCGTGATGAGCACGATGGTGTGGCCCGCATCGGCCAGCTCGTGCAGCAGCGCCATCACCTCGGCGCCGCTGTGGGTGTCCAGCGCGCCGGTGGGCTCGTCGGCCAGGATGATGCGGCCGCCGTTCATCAGTGCCCGCGCGATCGACACGCGCTGCTGCTGCCCGCCCGACAGCTGCGTGGGCCGGTGGTGCAGCTTGTCAGCAAGGCCCAGGCGCGACAGCAGCGCCGCCGCGCGGCGGGTGCGCTCCTCGCGCGGGATGCCGGCGTAGATGGCTGGCACCTCGACGTTCTCGCAGGCCGATTCGGCACGGATCAGGTGGTAGCCCTGAAAGACGAAGCCGAAGGCCTCACGCCGCAGCCAGGCCAGCTGGTCGGCGTCGAAGCCCGCGACGTCTTCGCCCTGGAAGCGGTAGCTGCCGCTGCTGGGCTTGTCCAGGCAGCCGAGCAGGTTCATCAGCGTGGATTTGCCCGATCCCGACGCGCCCACGATGGCGACGAACTCGCCCGCGTGGATGGACAGCGAGATGCCGCGCAGCACCTCCACCTCGGGCTGCTCGCCGCCGCCGTAACGGCGGCGCACGTCGCACAGCTCGATCAGCGGCACCGGGCCGGCGTGGGCGGTAGCGCCTGTGCCTGCGGTCACAGCTTGAACCTCTGCGGGCCCGTGCGCGCGGGGCGCTCGCCGGTCACCAACTGCTCGCCTTCCTTCAAGCCGGAGCGCACCTCGCCCAGATGTCGGCTCTTGGCGGCCACGACCACGGAACGCGTCTCCACCACGCCGTCGGCACGCAGCACGCGGGCGCTGTGGGTGGCCTCGATGGGCTTCTTCGCTGCGCTGCTCTCGCTGCCGTCCGGCACCTCGGCGGCCTTGCCACCTGGCTTGTTCGACAGTGCCGACAGCGGCACGGCGATCACGCCCTGCGCCTTTGCGGTGACGAAGCTCGTCTGCGCGGTCATCTGCGGCATCAGCTCGCCGTCGGCGTTGTCCACGTCGAACAGCACGGTGTACGACACGGCCTTGCTGCCCGCAGCTGGCGCGTTGCCTCCGCTGGCGGCCTTGGACTCGGGTGCGGGCGGCGCGGGCAGCACCTGGCGCACGGTGCTGCTCCAGCGGCGCGCGGCAGTGTCGGCCTGGCCGCCCAGCGTGGTGAAGTACACCGGCAGGCCGGTGCGCACGCGGCGGATGTCGGCCTCGGAGACTTCGGTCCACACCGTCATGGTGGACAGGTCGGCCACGCGCAGGATGTTGGGCGTCTGGTAGGTGGCGTTCAGGGTCTGGCCCTCGCGCGCTTCCAGCGCCACCACGGTGCCGGCCATGGGCGCGTAGATGCGGGTGTAGCCCAGGCGCGCCTCGTCGGCCTTCAGGCTCGCCTGGGTCTGGTCGATCTGCGCCTTGAGGTGGTCGATGCGCGCGCCGGCCGATGCCAGCGCGGCCTCGGCCGTCTGCAGGTCTTCAAGGCGCGTGGCGCCTTCGCGCTCCATCTGCAGCTGGCGCGCCTGCTGCTGCTGCGCCAGGCGGTGCTGGGCCTGCTGCTCGGCCAGCTGCGCGCGCAGGCCGGCCAGCGCGGCGCGCGCGCCGTCCACCGTGGCCTGCTGCACGCTGGGGTCTATCTCCACCAGCAGCTGGCCCTTTTTCACCTCGCTGCCGGGCTGCACGTGCAAGCGCAGGATCTGGCCGGAAACCTGCGCGCCCACATCCACATAGCGGCGCGGCTGCAGCGTGCCGATGGCGCTGACCGTGGCCTCTATGTCTCCACGCGCCACGGACACGGTGTCGTAAATCATGGTGGGCTGGCGCATCCACCACCAGGCGCCGGCCGCGATGGCGGCAGCCAGCACCACCAGAGCGCCCACGCGGCGGGCCATGCGTGCGGTAGGGTTCCGGGCCATCAGCGGGGCACCTCGAAGCTGAGCGTGGCGGTGTGGCGCACGTCGTCGTATTTCTTGCCGTCCACGGTGACGGAACCGTTGACCTTGGCACTGACCTCCAGCACATAGATGCCGGGGAACGGCGTTTCCAGCTGCACCGTGCCGTCGGCCGCCGGGGCGAGCGTGCGGCGCCAGCCGGCGCTGGTGTCCACATTCACCTGCGACGCGGCCACCGTCTGGCCCTTCCACACCAGCTTGAAGGTGTTGCCGCCCGGTGTGGTGGGCACCAGCTCCAGGTCATTGGCGGCGCGGGTCTCGTTGCGGCCGGTGCGGGCCTGGTAGTAGGTGACCGCGCCCTTGTCGGTGACGTGAAAGGTGCTCAGGCGCAGATCGTCAGCGCCCGGCGCGGTGATGTCGATGTGGCCGGCCTGAGGCGCCACTGGCAGGTCCTTGCCGTCCGCCAGGTAGGCGCGGGGGGCCTTGACGGGCGGCAGCGTCGCGCTGCGGCGCGACAGCTCTCCGGCGTAGGCACGAGCCTGCGCGCCATCGCGCTGAAGCCACACGTAGTCGGCGTGGGCCGGGCCCGCAAAGGCGAAGGCAGCCAGTGCCAGGAGGCCTGGGGCAACGGCAGAAGGTTTGGCGAACATAGAAGACATGGCTGAATCGGAATAACGAGGAAAAAGCGCAGGCAGCGGCGGCGCAAGCTGCACACCGTTCCTACTGTCTATGACCAACGAGACGGAAAAAAGGGCAACCCGTTCGGAATTTTTTTTCGGGAAGCCGTCGAAAAGGCCGCACTCAACTGCCTGGGAGCCTGTTTCGCTGCGCCGGCATCCACCCACTTGAGCCGTTCACGCCGAGCTTGTCGAAGCGCTGCGCAAGGCAGCGGCATGCTCAGCCCGAACGGTTGTGTCGATGGTGAACACCTTCTAGGGCCCGCCGGCTGCCCACGCCAGGCACGACAGCCCCGCCACCAGCACCGTGGCGGCCGAGACGCGCGGCGCCAGGCGCGGCGCGTAGGTCAGCAGCACGCCCACCAGCAGGCCGCCGGCCGTGAGGAAGCCGCACCAGGCGGTCACGCCCACGGTGGCTCCCCAGGCCCCGATGCAGGCAGCCAGGGACAGCGCCAGCAGCAGGCTGCCCACCCAGCGCAGCACCCGGCGCCTCGTGTGCGGCACCACCTCGGCGCGGCCGGTCACCTGTTCATGGTGGCGATCCATCGCCAGCGCCAGCCCCGCCATGCCGGCGAAGGCCAGCGCAAGCGCGGCCAGCGGCGCGGCCCAGAGCACCGCCGTCATGCGAGCGCCCTCAGCGCCCACAGCGCAGCGGCCAGCAAAGCCGATGGCAGGATGATCCCGCCCCAGGCACGCAGCGCGGTGCGCGTGCTGAAGGCCCACACCACAGCAGCGGCGTACACCGCAAAGCTGAGCATGGTGGCCGTGAGCAGCGCGCTGGCACGGCTGGTGTCCGACACGCGGGGCAGCCCCACGGCCAGCACCGCGGTAAACAGGGACGCGAGCACATAGCCGCCCAGGGCGGCCGCGAGGGCGCGGCTGGCCACCATGCAGCGGTAGCGCAGGGCCGATCCTGCGGGAACTGCCATGGCGGCTTACTGCGCGACGAAGGTCAGCGTGGTGGTGTAGCCCAGCTTGGCGACCTTCTGGCCGGCAATCACCACGTCGCCCACAGCGGGCGCCTCGTGCGTGCTGACCAGCACGTAGCGGCCCTTGGCATTCACGGGCACGTCGACGCGGCCGGCCGCGTCGGTCTTGAAACCCTTGGTCCACTTGTCTGGCGTGATCACCGTGACGGCCTTGTTCGCCACGGGCTGGCCCTTGAACACCAGCGTGAAGGTATTGCCACCGGCCGTGACAGGCACCAGCTCGTAATCGAGCACGGCCTTCGTCTCGCTGCGGCCCGCGCGGGCGTTGAACACGGCGGCCTGGAAGCTGCCGTCCTTGGCCTTCCAGGGCTTCCAGACCTGGTCGTTGGACAGGCGAACATCGCCGGCGGCGGCCACGTCGGCCTCCAGGAATTCTTCCTTGGCGGTGAGCTTGGCGGTTTGCTGGCGGTCGGTGGTGAAGACCTGGGTGGTGGCGGCCAGCTTGGCCACTTCGGCACCCTTGTCGTGCTCGCTGTCGGCATCGCCCACATACACGCGCACGGGGCCCGTGGCATCACGCTCCAGCCACAGCTGGTGGGCGGTGGCGGACAGGGCGATACCGGACAGGGCAACGGCCAGCAGGGTTTTCTTGAACATGGAGACTCCTTTGAAAAAAACGGGAAGGCAAAGAAACGAGAGAAGGGGACCGACAGCCGCGCTAGCTGGCCGCGCCCGCCACCACGGCGGTGGCACCACCGGCGCGGGCAGGAGGGACTGCAGCCCTTTGCCTGCGACGCACGCGCAGGGCGGCCACCGCAAAGCACGCGCCCAGCGCCAGCATGGTCAGGTCGAACCCGGCCAGCACCCAGTCGCCCGCAGGCAGGGTGACGCCCAGGTGGCGGTCGGTGGTCAGTGCATTGAGCAGGGGCAGCAGCGCGAACGCGGCAGCGGCCAGCCACAGCGACTCGGTCCACGCGCGCAGCGGCGCGCGCAGGGCCGGGTACAGCACCATCAGGCCCCAGGTGATGAACAGTGCGTGCGCCTCCCACTCGCGGCGGGTGGCGAAGTCCGCCGGGATAAGGCGGTTGGCCCAGAAGTACGCGGCCACGGCCACGGGCAGGCCCGCGACAGTGCCGATGTTCAGGCACTCCACCAGCCGGAAGCCGAACTCCGGCCTGCTGCCCGCCTTGGCCCGCTTGTCCTGCCTGGTGCGGCGCTTGGCCGTCCACAGGACCAGGCCCGTGGCGATCATCGCGCAGCCCAGCAGGCCGCTCGCAAAGTACAGCCAGCGCAGCACCGGCCCCGCAAAGCGGCCTTCGTGCAGAGCCAGCATGACCTCCTGCGTTTCGCGGGCCGCGCCGTCCTCCGCCTTGGGTGGCAGGGCCTCGCCGGTGCGGGCATGAAAGCGCAGCCGCTCGCTGCCGGCAATCTGCCCGCCGGCCATCCGCACGAGCTGCACGTCGGCATCGGCGCCCCGGGGCTGCTGCACGCTCACGCGCGCCACCTGGCCGGCACCCCACTGCGCCTCGGCCCGGGCCACCAGCGGCGCCAAGGCCGTGAGTGGCTGTGCGGACACGGGAGCGTTGGCAGCAGCCGGGCGCTGCAGCAGCTCGTCGTAGAACACCTGCGCATTGCCCGCATAGTGGCTGGCCGCCAGGCCCGCCGGCATGTACTGGAACAGGAAGAACACCAGCCCGCTGTACGTGATCATCAAAAAGAATGGCAGGGCCGTCACGCTGATGATGTTGTGCGCGTCCAGCCACGAGCGCTGCCCCTTGCCCGGACGGAAGGTGAAGAAGTCCACGAAGATCTTCTTGTGGGTGATGACCCCGGTCACCACGGCCATGAGCATCAGCATGGTGCATACGCCCACCAGACGTATCGCCACGTCGTACGGGACGTAGTGCAGCATGTAGTGCATGCGGTACAGCAGGTGGCCGCCGCCGGTCTTGCGCACCACGGGTTCCGGCGTAATGCCACCGGTGAGTGGATCCAGCGTCTTGCGCACGAAGCGCCCGCGCGCGCCCGGCTTGCCCTCGGCAGGCGGCTCCCGCCAGCTCACGCTCAGCGAGTTGCTGCCGCGCTGGCCCGGCAACTGCACCGACCAGTGCAGCGATTGCGCCGGCGCGTTGGCCTGCAGGTAGGCCTGCGCCAGCTCCACCGCCCTGTGCGGGTCGGCCTTTTCAGCGCCGGCCACCAGGGGCAGCTCGGGGCGCATCCACCGGTCGATCTCGTAGGCGAAGTAGCCCGCCGTGCCCGTCACGAACACGAAGAACAGCACCCAGCCGACCACGAGCCCGACCCAGGTGTGCAGCCAGGCCATGCATTGGCGAAAGCCTTCCTTCATGGGCGAGGCTCAGAACCGCACGTCCAGCGCCACCTGCAGGCTGCGCGGCGCGCCGTAGTACGAGTTGCCTACCGTGGTGTAGTACACCTTGTCGAGGGCATTGCGCAGGTTGGCCGTGACGGCCACCGTGTCGGTGATGGCGTAGCGCACCATGAAGTCGACCACCGCATACGCCGGCTGCGTGAACCGCACGCGCGCCGCGCCCTGGTTGTCGCGGTAGATCTGGTTCTGCCAGCGTAGGCCGCCGCCCACCGTCAGGCCTTTGCCGATGCCCGCGATGCGGTAGCTGGTGAACAGCTTGGCCGTGTTCTGCGGCACGTCGGTGAGCAGACGGGTGCGCAGGCGGTCCTGCGTGAGGTTGCGCGAGAAGCCCGCCGCGATCTGCCAGCCCGGGCGCACCTCGCCCGTGGCCTCCAGCTCGAAGCCGCGCGTGCTGGTGCCCGACACGGCCTGGTAGGCCTGGCTGCCATCGGGCGCGAACACGTTGGGAATGGCCACGCCCAGGTTGTCCTGGCGCGCCTTGTAGATGGCGCCCGAGACGTTGAGGCGGTCGTTCAGGAACGCGCCCTTCACGCCCAGCTCGAAGCTGTCGCCCGTCTGCGGGTCCATGTAGTCGCCGTTGGCCAGCCGCAGGCTCTGCGGCGTGAAGATGGTCGTATAGCTGGTGTAGGCCGACCAGTTGCGGTCGATGTCGTAGACCAGGCCCAGGTAGGGGGTCACCTCGCCGCTCTCGTAGCGGTTGGTGGCGGTGGTGGCGCCGGTGGAGAAACGCGTGCTGGTCTGCGCGCGGCTCCAGTCCACCACGCGGGCGCCGGCCAGCACGGCCAGCGCGTCCGTGGGCTTGAAGCGCACGGTGGCGTAGGCGCTGTTCATGCGCTCGTCCGAGGTGTTGCGGCCGATGCTGGGGTTGGGTGGCGCAGCCGGGTTGGTGCCGTCCCAGGTGTAGATGTTGCCGATGGCGCTGCTCCAGCCGGCGTGGGTCCAGTTGGTGTACGACGGCGCGTCGTAGCTGGTGCGGGACATCTGCGCGCCGAAAGCCAGGTCGTGCTTGCGGCCCAGCAGGTCGAAGCGCCCCGTGGTCTGCACGTCCAGGCTGTCCTGGCGTGGCGTGGCCGTCCAGCGGCCGGCCCACAGCGTGACGCCGGCGCCGGTCTCGCGCACCGGCGCACCGCCGCTCGCGTAGCCGATCAGCTCGTCGTAGAAATTGTTGGTGCGGGTGGCCGTGGCCTTCACCTTCCAGTCGTCGCTGAAGCGGTGCTCCAGCGCCGCGAACACCGAGGTGTAGTGGCGCTTGGAATAAGCCCAGGGTGGCGCGGCGGAGGCCGAGCGGCCCCATTGCGTGCGCGTGCCGTCCGAGTAGAAGGCCGGCAAGCCCCCACGCGCATGGCCGGTGGCGTCGTGGTGCTGCACCGAGGCGCCGGCAAATAGCTGCGTCTGCGCGGTGAGGTCGGCCTCTACCGCGCCGTAGAGCAGCTTCTTGCGCTCCTTCAGGCGGTCGATGTAGGAGTCGTTGTCCTGCGCGGCGGCTACCAGGCGGCCCCGCACGCTGCCGGACGCGTTGATGGGCCCGGCAATGTCGGCCTCGGTCCGCACATGGTTCCACGAGCCCGCCTCGGCACGCACCGAGGCCTGGAAGTCGGCCGTGGGCCGCTTGCGGATCATGTTGATGGCCGCGCCCGGCGTGCCGATGCCGTTCATGAGGCCGGAGGCGCCGCGCACCACTTCCACGCGGTCGAACATCGCCATGTCGTTGGTCTGGAAGATGCTCGAGTAGTTGGAGTCCGTCTGGCGTACGCCGTCGATCATGTAGGTATTGACCGAGAAGCCGCGCGAGTAGATGGGCGAGCTGTCCGAGCCCTGGTTGCCGCTCTGGCTGAACACCAGCCCGGGCGTCTGCGCGACCACGTCGGGCAGCTGCGTGAGGCCCTGGTCTTCCATGCGCTGGCGCGTGATGACGCTGACCGACTGGGGCGTCTCGCGCAGCGACAGGCCCAGCGGCGTGGATGTACCCGCCTGGCGCGTGGTGTAGGAGCCGCTGTGCTCCGTGAGCGCGCTGGGCTCGGCCTGGGCCTGCACGCGCACCTCGGCCAGGCTGGTCTCGCCTGCGGCGGCAGCCGCAGGCGGCCTGCGCACCACGATGCTGCTGCTCTCGATGACGCCCACCAGGCCCGACCCCGCGAGCAGCCGGTCCAGCGCCTCGCGCACGGTGATGGATCCGCTGACCGCTGGGGCCATGCGCCCCGCCACCAGGACAGGCTGAACCATCAGCTCCATGCGGGTCTGCCGCGCCAGATCGTTGAGGGCCTGGGCCAGCGGCTGCTCTGCAATGCGCAGCGCAACGGGAGTTTGCCCAGCAACCGATGCCACCTGGGCTTGCGAGCCCATGGAAGCCAAGCCCAGAACCACGGCAACGGCCAGCGGTGCAGGCCTCAATTCGATGCGACACATGCGAGAAATCCCTCCGAAAGCGACTTTTTGAATAAGAATCCTTCTTATGTAGACGCATTCGGATGCCAGCCCCCTAGGTCGCCGAGAAAAAATATCCTGACTCGGGGCCATCCCTGCCGCGGTGCCGAGCTGACACGCCCTAAGCAAACGATTGGGTCGGCACCTTTGAACCTGAAACATCCGTTCGGGCCAAATTGGTCGAAGCCTCGCAAGCGCTTCGACAAACTCAGCGTGAGCGTTTTCAAGATGGTGGATGCCGACTCAATAACGGGGGCGTGGCGCAGCCAGGATTTCGGTGATCGCACCCTGCTCATGCAGTTGCACCGGCAGCACTTGGGGCAGGGTTCGCACGAAGTTGTCCAACCGCCGAGGGTCGAAGGTGCCGGTCAGGCGCAGAGCACCCACAGCGGGGTCGCGCACCACGAGTTGGGTGGACCCATAGCGGGCGAACTCAGCAAGGGCCTGTGACAGGGGGGTATCGTCAAAGCTCACCCGCCCGTCACGCCACGGCGCAATGCCTGCGGCAGAGACGGCGGCCACCGGGCTCAGCCGACCATGGGCATCGCTGGTCACCTGCTGGCCTGCCGTGAGCTCAATCACCTCGGGCCCAGCGTGGTCCGCACGGGCAATGCGCACACGCCCTTCTTCCACGGCCACGCGCACCCCCTCCTCGCCCTGCACGCCTGGCGTATAGCGCACAGCGAAGCGGGTGCCCACCACGGTGATGCGCACCGGGCCAGCCAGCACGTCGAAAGGCCTGGCAGCATCGCCTTGCACACGGAACAACGCCTGCCCCTCGGGCAACACCACTTCGCGGCGATCACGCCAGAACGTGACACCGATCCGGGTGCGAGTATCCAGCCGCAGCGCACTGCCGTCGGGCAGTTGCACCTCGGATTGCTGGCCGACGCTCGTGGCCAGAGCCTGCTCGTACACGGGTTGGTGCTGCCAATGGCCCCAGCCCAGCCAGCCCGCCACGGCCACCAGACACACCGATGCCATGGCGGCAAACCCCCGTCCCAAACTCCTGGCGCGGGGTCGGGCGGGCACGCTGGCCTTGGCCTTGTCGCGAGCCAGGCCAGCGCGAAGCTGTTGGATGTGTTGCGTCGGCAAGGCGTCCAGCGCACGCCATTCCTGCTGCCAGCGGTCCAGCGCCGCGGCGTGCATCGGATCAGCGTTGCGCCACGACTGCAAAGCCCGGGCGGTGTCCGCCCCAGCGCCCTGGCTGCGCACCAGCCAGTCCAACGCTTCGCGATCAATGCGCGCAGCCAGATCGGCGGACGCGGGGTTTTCGTGCTGCACAGTCATGGCTGCACCTCGCCATGCAAGGCGTCGCGGCAGGCCCGACAGGCCACCATGGCCCGCTGGATGTGCTGCTCCACCATCTTGCGCGAGATGCCCATCTGTGCTGCCACCTCGGCCTGCGAGAGGCCGTCGAACTTGTGCAGGATGAAAGCCTCTTTGCAGCGCAGCGGCAAAGCCTCGATGGTGGCGATCATGCAAGCCACCCCTTGCGCAGAGGTGAACGCAGCTTCTGGCTCGCACACCGCTGGGGCAGGCAGCTCAGACACATCCGGCAGCAGCCCGTCTTCCGACTCCACGGCCTGTGTGCCGCGCGTCACATGGCGCCGATGCTGGTCGATCAGCAGGTTGCGCGCGGTGCGGTAAAGCAGCGCGCGGGGCTGTGGCACAGGCTCACCGCTGCGTTGGATGGCCAGCACGCGCACATACGCTTCATGCACCAGATCAGCCGCCGAGTCGCGGCTGCGCACCATGCGGGCAAAGTAGTTCAGCAGTTCTTGGTAATAGTGGGCAACCACGGGGCAAGCGGCCTGTCGAAAGCAGCCCCCGCAAGGGAAGCGGAAGCATGGCGGCTGGGGCACCCGATTGGCGGCGCCCGTGGCTGATGAGAATAATTCTCACTATTGTAAAGTCCAGATCACGCCAGGATGACGCTCCCATCGGATGAGGCTCCGTAGAGCAAGGCCACCGCCTCGGCCCTGCGCGCCAGCACCGCTCCTTGGTTGACATAGCCCTTGTCGGTCATTTCGCCAGCGTCGGCATCGGGCGGTGTGGCCATCACCAGCGCCCGGGTGGGGCACTGCGAAGAGCCCGCACCCGCTTTGCGCCGGTCCTGCATGAGGGCGCGCAGTGCAGTTTTCAGCCTCGGTGCATCGGCCATGCCAGCGGCAGACGGGAACACCAGCATTCCCACTTCATCCCGGTCGTGGCCAGTGAGCACGATGTCCTGGACGAGCGGAGCGAGTTGCGACACCAGCTCCACCCGCAACGTGCCAACGGACACCCAGCTGCCGCTCGACAGCTTGAAATCTTCAGCCACACGGCCGTTGAACACCACCCCCTGCTCGGGCCGCTCTGCATCCACCAGATAGCCCGCATCGCCAATGCGATAGAAACCCTCTTCGTCAAAAGCCGGTGCGGTGTCGCGCGGTGCGTTGCGGTAGCCGCAGAACACAGACACCCCCCTCACCCGCATCTCCAGCTTCCCGCCGTTGGGCACCAGTTTGAGCTCCAGCCCCGGCAAAGGCGCGCCAATGCAGCCTGCCCCCTCCAACTGCCAGTGCGCGGTGGTCACGGCGGGGGCCGTTTCGGTGGCACCCCATGAGGTGGTGAGCCACAGTGGCTGCGCAGGGCGCACGCGCTGGGCCACCGCCTGCAGCCGCTGCCATGTGGAAGGCGCAAGCGCTGCCGCCGCATAAAACGCCAGCCTGAGGCGCGAGAACACCTCTGAGGCCAATGCATCGTCTGCCTCCAGCAGCGGCAACAGCATGTCAAATCCGCGGGGCACGTTGAAGAGCATGGTGGGCTTCACATCGCGCAGGTTGCGCACCGTCTTTTCGATAAGGCCAGGCATGGGCCGACCTTCGTCGATGTACAGCGTGCCGCCATGGCACAGCACCATGTTCAGGTTGTGGTTGCCGCCAAAGGTGTGGCTCCAGGGTAGCCAGTCCACCAGCACGGGCTTCTCACGCTCCAGGAAGCGCCAAGTCTGCGCCATCATCTGCTGGTTGGCGCACAGCATGCGGTGCGTATTGATGACCACCTTGGGCCGCCCAGTGGAGCCGGAGGTGAGCAGGTATTTGGCGTGCCCATCCGGCAGCAGGGCTTCGAACGCTTGCTGCACGGCAGGTGTTTCGCGACCTGCCAGCAGTTGTTGAAAGGGCAGGCTGCCCGGGCAAGCTTGCGCATTGCGGCTGAACACCTTGACCAAGCCTGTATCCAGCCCCTCCAGCGCACGCCCATAAACAGCAGCGTCAGAGGCATACACCAGGCTGGGCTGCAGCGCAGCCAGCATGCTGTGAAGGCGACTGTGGTCGCTCGAGCGCGCATAGGCGCTCGACAGAGAGCAGGGCGTGATCCCGACATGCATGGCAGCCAGCATGAGAACGGCATGGTCCACCGCGTTGTCGGACACGATGGCAATGGGCTGCCCGGCGGGCAGCTGCAAATTCAGCAGCGACTGGGCCACGGCACCCACCTGGGCGCGCAGTTCGCCATAGCTCAGTCCGCGCCAGCGCTCGCCCCGCTCATCGCGCTCGGCCAGCGCCAGCGTGTGGGGGGTTTCTCGGGCCCAGCGCTCCAGCCATTCGCCAATGCAGCGGGCGTACGGGCGCAAGGGCGAGGGGGACCGGAGCGTGAAAGAGCCGTCGTCAAACCGTGTGAGCACGGTGCGCGGCGGTGCGATCTGGGTTTCATCGTCAAGAAATACGGGGTGCATCGTTTGTCTCGTTGGATAGGTGAATACAAGGTGGGCCAGCAATGCAGGTGGGCAAAAGGAAGCGCACGCTCAATCCAGCGCACCCGATTCCCGCTTGGCGCGCAGCAAGTCGGTCAGCAGCGCATCCCTGGCCTGAGCCAGTTGATGGGCGGTGCGCACGCCCAGCTCTTGCGCAACGCCCTCGATCACCTGGCGCTGCAGGGTCGACCCCATGGAGGGATTGCCCAGGTCACGCCACCAGTCTTCAATGGGACCGCCCAGGTGCGCCAGCAAGTGTTCGATGCCCCCTTCACCGCCAGAGAGGTGCAGGTTCATGAACGGGCCCATCAGCGCCCAGCGCAGACCGGGGCCGTGGGCGATGGCGGCATCAATATCGCCCACGCTGGCCACGCCTTCGTTCACAAGATGAAATGCCTCCCGCCACAGCGCGGCCTGAAGGCGATTGGCAATGTGGCCCTTGATCTCACGCCGGACGTGGATGGGACGTTTTCCCAACGACGTGTAGAACGCCATGGCATCGGCCACAGCGCCGGGCGAAGTCTGCTGACCACCGCCCACCTCCACCAGTGGGATGAGGTGCGGTGGATTGAAAGGATGGCCCAGCACCACCCGCCCTGGGATGTGGCAAGCACTCTGGATGGCCGTGATGGGAAGGCCCGAGGTGCTGGATGCCAGGATGGCGTGGGACGGCGCTGCAGCATCCATGCGCGCAAACACGCCCACCTTGAAGTCCAGGTTCTCAGGACCGCTTTCCTGCACGAAGTCAGCCTGCTCCAAGGCGCCCTCCATCCGTGCATGGAACCGCAGGCGCGCCATGCTGGCACCCGGCGCCAGCCCTTGCTGCGCCAGGGCATGCCAGTGGGCCTGCACGGCATCGCGCAGACGCTGCTCGGCGCCAGGAGCGGGGTCTGTGGCATCCACGTCGAGGCCGCGCGCCAGAAACAAAGCAGCCCAACTGGCGCCTATCACGCCCGTGGCCACCACGGCCACGCGCTGTACGGTCAAAGCCATGGCGCGCGCCCTCAGGACTCTGCCGTGAAGCCCACCTTCTTCACCAGCGGGCCCCAGCGCTCAAACTCGGCATGCTGCGAAGCCGCCATCTCGGCCGCTGTGGAGCCCTTGGCAATCAGGCCCACTACCGCCAGGCTGTCGATGACCGACTTTTCCTTGATGGCGGCGTTGATGGCTGCATTGGCGGCCGCCACCACACTGGCGGGTGTCCGGGCCGGGGCATAGAAACCGAACCACTCTTCGGTGGTCAGCTCCGGGAAGCCCTGCTCCGCGAAGGTAGGCACCTCGGGCGAGAACGGCGAACGCGCACTGCCCGAGGTTGCCAGCAGCCGCAGCTTGCCGGCCTTGTGGTTGGGAATGAAATCTCCGCTGGGTGTCACCATCGACGCAATCTGGCCGCCCACCACGTCCGTGACGCCCGGAATCGAACCGCGATACGGCACGTGCTTGAGGTCCACCCCATTGTTGAGCCCCAGTAGCGCGCCGATGAAGTGTGGCGTGGAACCCGCCGCGGGCGATCCATAGTTGGCCTGTCCCGGATTGGCCTTCGCCCACGCCAGAAAATCTTTCACCGTTTTCACCGATGCGGGTACCAACGGCCCTACGGCCAGACCATGGTGCATGACGGCAGCGATGGACACCGGGACAAAGTCTTTCACCGGGTCGTAGCTCAGCTTGCTGTAGATGTGCGGGTAAATCGATGTGCACGAGAACGGCGACAGCGTGAGCACACTGCCGTCCATGGCGGCTCCTTTGAGCGACTCCAGCGCAATGCGTCCGCCAGCGCCGGGCTTGTTTTCCACCACCGCAGCGTTGCGGGTGTAGGCCGATCCAGCCAGCTTTTCGCCCACACGGCGCGCCACACTGTCGCCCGCACTGCCCGCAGGAAAGCCGTAGAAAATCTTCACCTGCTCAATCGTCTGCGCCCATGCGCCGAGCGGGGCAAACGGGGCCAGGGTGCCCACCAGTGCGGCGCCCCCTGTGTGGCCCATGAACTGGCGGCGAGTCTGCTTCATCAACATCGTTTGTCTCCTCTTTCTGGGTGTGACCCCAAGGCTGTAACCGTTTTAGTTTTTTGCGCCATTGACCCAGCGGGTTCTCACGGCCTTTTGTGCGCGCTTGCGTGGCGCTGCATGGCCTCTTCCATTTCGCCACGCTGGTGGAAAATGACGCAGGTCATTATTTTTTTTTGCGCCCACACACTCAGTCATCGCGACGACATTTGCACTCAGGGTATACGCGGGCCTGCACGACGCAATGCCCTGGAGCAGGAGAACATTCCCAACATGCTGGTCAAAAGGGCTTCGCCCACTCTTTCCGATCTGCTTGGCACATCGGCCTGGTTCCCGGCGCTGGACGAAGCGGCGCAGCAACGGGTTCTGGGCGAGCTGCGCGAGGTGCAGGTGCCACAAGGCGGCGCACTGTGCCACCGCGGCGAGACGCCCATTCACTGGTACGGCGCGATGGAGGGTTTGCTCAAATGGAGCGTGACGTCGGATGACGGCAGGTCGGTCACACTGGGCGGGCTTTCGGCGGGCAGCTGGTTTGGAGAAGGCACGCTGCTGCGGGGCGTGCCCCGCACCGCAGACATCATTGCGCTGCGCCCCAGCCGCGTGGCCCTGCTCCCCCTGGAAACCTTTGAATGGCTGCATGCCACCCAGCGGAGCTTCGACCACTTTCTGCTGCGCCAGATCAATGAGCGCTTGCACTGGTTCCTGGGCAACTTCACCGCCCACCACCTGCTGGACACCGACAGCCAGGTGACGCGCGCGTTGGCGGGCCTGTTTCACCCCTGGCTGCACCCTGGCAGCAATCCGCACTTGCAGGTGTCGCAGGAGGAGATCGCCAACCTGTCCGGTGTGTCGCGCCAACGCTGCAACGCGGCGCTCAAGCGCCTGCAGGCGCAGGGGATTTTGCAGCTTCAATACGGCGGCATCACGGTCACGGATTTGGAAAGCTTGCGCGCTCGCGTGGAGTGACAACTGGCACCTGCACTGCAGAGCAAAGCCCGCAGTACTCAGTGCTTCAAAGCGCCCGCGCAGACCCGGTCACAAAGGCCACCGTCTCTGCGATCACGGCGCCAGGCTGATCGCGGTGCGGCGAGTGTGCGCATTGCGCCAATTCCACCAGGCGTGTGCCAGGCACGCGCTGCGCAATGCCGCGTATCTGTGCAAGCGTGCCGTACTCGTCGTCAAGCCCCTGGATGGCCAGCACCGGCGCGCGGATGTGGTTGATCTCGTCCTCGATAGACCATGCGCGAAAGGCAGGGTCAAGCCAGATGCGATTCCAACCCCAGAACGCCGAGTCTGCGTTGTCGTGGTAGCGGCCCAGACGGGCACGCAGGTCGGTTTGCAGGTAGGCAAGCTTGGCGTGCTCAATGTTCTGGATCGTCACATCCTCGACCAGAATGTGCGGTGCCAGCAGGACCAAGCCGCGCACGCGCTCTGCAAACCGAGCCGCAAAAAGCAAGGCAATCGACGCGCCGTCGCTGTGGCCAAACAGCCAGGCTGATTCGGTAATGCCCAGAGCGTCCAGCAAAGCGGGAAGCACCTCGTGCGCCTGCCGATGCATGAAGTCCGCCCCCCATTCCTCGTCCTCCGCCCGCGGCGTAGACCGACCGTAGCCCGGCCGCGAAAAAACGAGCCCGCGGAACCCGCCTGCGTCACACAACTGGCGCGGGAAGTCCTTCCACATCGCCACCGAACCCAGCCCCTCGTGCAGGAACACCAGCAGCGGGGCAGCAGTGCGCTCGGGTGCAATCCACAAGGCTTCGATCTGCACTGCACGGCCACGCCAAACAATGGGCACGTGCTGCAGACCTGCCGCGCTCATGCCCGGCGCTCCCGCTCGCGCAGCCTGAAGCGCTGAATCTTGCCGGTAGCGGTCTTGGGCAGCTCGCCCACAAACTCGATAAAGCGCGGGTACTTGTAGGGCGCCAGGCGTTCTTTCACAAAGGCCTTGAGTTCGTCTTCCAGCGCGGCGCGCCCCTGCTTGAGCACCACAAAGGCCTTGGTCTTGGTCAGCCCCTCGGCGTCCTGCGTGCCGATCACGGCCGCCTCCAGCACGTCGGGGTGCTGCATCAGCGTGGCCTCCACCTCGAACGGCGACACGTAGATGCCGCTGACCTTGAGCATGTCATCGCTGCGCCCGGCGTAGGTGTAGTAGCCCTCGGCATCGCGCACATACTTATCGCCGCTTTTGGTCCAGCCACCTTGAAAGGTGTCGCGGGTTTTGTCACGGTTGTTCCAGTACATCAGCGCAGCGCTGGGGCCGCGGATGTACAGGTCACCGATCTCTCCATCTGCCACGGCACGGCCGTCCTCGCCGCGCAGTTCGATCTCGTAGCCCGGCACGGGTTTGCCGGTGCTGCCGTAGCGCACATCGCCGGGGCGGTTGGACAAGAAGATGTGCAGCATCTCGGTAGACCCGATGCCGTCAATGATTTCACAGCCGAAGTGGGACTGGAAACGCTGGGCGATTTCGCCAGGCAGTGCTTCGCCGGCAGAAGAACACATGCGCAGGGACACGGACTCGCGCGCCGGTAACTGTGGCGAGGCCAGCATGCCTGCAAACCCCGTGGGTGCGCCAAAAAACACGGTGGGCTGGTGCTGCGTCCAGCGCGCAAAGGTGGCATCGGGGGTGGGTCGCTCCGCCATGAGCACCACGGTGGCGCCCACCGACAAGGGAAAGGTCAGCGCGTTGCCCAGGCCGTAGGCAAAGTACAGCTTTGCCGCAGAAAAGCAGATGTCGTTTTCGCCGAGTTCCAGCACAGGCTTGCCATACAGCTCAGCCGTCCACCACAGGTTGCCATGGGTGTGCACTGTCCCCTTGGGCTTGCCGGTAGATCCCGAGGAGTAAAGCCAGAAGCCCGGATCATCGGGCGCTGTAGCAGCAGGGGCCGCAGCCTGTGGCGCCTGGGCCAATGCCTGCGCCATATCCTGGGCGCCCTTGGGCATGGCGTTGGACCCCGGCTGCGATACGAGCAGCGTGTGCAATTCGTGCGGCGACCTGCCCATGGCCTCGCACAGCACCGGCAGCAACGCACCCGATACCAGCGCCGCCTGAGCGCGGCTGTGCCCCAGCATGTAGGCGTAGTCGTCTGCCGTCAGCAGCGTGTTCACCGCCACTGGCACAACGCCGGCATAGAGGCAGCCCAGAAAAGCCACGGGCCAGTCGTTGGTGTCGAGCATCAACAACAGCACGCGCTCCTCCCGCCGCACGCCCGCTGCCGCCAGCGCCCCTGCCATGCGCAGGGCACGTTCGCGCAACTCGCCGTAACTCAAGCGTCCGTGGTCGTCGATGTAGGCCGTCTTGTCCGCGCGCGCCTGGTTCATTTCAAACAAGTACTGCGCAAAGTTGAACTGCCCAGGAAGGGCTGGCAGGGTTTTTTCACCTCCCAGCATGGGCGCGGCGCGCAGCGTGCCCGCATCGGTACTCGCCTGCCGGCGCCCTTCAGCAAAGTGGGCGAGAAGTTCGGTCATATGCGGCCCTTGAGAAATGGGTGCGCAGCTAGCGCGTGAACTGGATCTGCCCCTCGGGCAGGAGATAGAGAACCAGCGCGCGGCCCGCGGTGACGGTGGGGTGGTGGGCGCTGCCAGGCGGGTAGACACACCAACCGGCGGGGTGCCCGTCAAAACGGGCATCTGGTTCCAGCGGCATGATCAAGTCGATTTCGCCGCCCGGATGGCTGTGGTGGGGCCCAGCGATGTCCCGCATGTCCACCACATCCACAGAAAACCGGTGGAGCGCATCGTCAGGGCGAAAAATGCGCCCGTATCGGATGCCCCCACCCTCGCGGTTGCAAAGCCAGCCCTCTTCCACGCCCCGCACGCAGGCCGTCTTGAGGTCTTGGTAGGACGTCGATGAAGGCCCGTGGACCTCGTTGAGCCAATCGGCCAGGGCTTGATCGAGCGCGCGCCCTGCAAGCTGTGCTGTCAGTTCCACCAGGGCTTGATGGAAGGCTGTTTGAGAGTTCATAAAGATCCCCTGCAAACAGGCAAAGAGTGCCGCACGTTTGATTTTGCGGCTTGCGCCTTGTCGCGATGTGCAGTATTTTGCATTTGCACGAACCATAGTTTGTTCAACCAGCCATGTCAAGCACTATAGTGCATGAAAATCATAGTAAACCGCCCGCAAACGGACGACGGCACGTTGGACAATGGCGTCCCGCAAACAAGGAGGGGTATGAATCAACAGGACGAAGCCGGCGCGCTTGCGGCATCCGAGGCACCAAGAGAGGCCGCGGCGATGGTGGATGACGCCAAGAACCCCGTGCTGGTGGCGCTCGGCGAACGTGTGCGCAACCTGCGGGCGCAGCGTGGCCTCACACGCAAGGCGGTGGCGGTGGCGGCCGATGTGTCCGAACGCCACTTGGCCAATTTGGAGTACGGCACTGGCAATGCATCCATCCTGGTGCTGCAGCAGGTGGCAGCCGCCCTGCACTGCTCCCTGGCCGAACTGGTGGGCGACTTCACCACGCGCTCGCCCGAGTGGCTGCTGATCCGAGAGATGCTGGAGCACCGCAGCGAGGCCGAGTTGCGCCGTGCGCGGCTGGCACTGCACGAACTGCTGAGCGGCGGCGCACACGACACTGCACGCCACCGACGGATTGCGCTGGTGGGGCTGCGGGGCGCTGGCAAATCCACGCTGGGGCCTTTGCTGGCGCGGCAGCTGGATGTGCCATTCATCGAACTGAGCCGCGAGATAGAGACCTTGGCAGGCTGCAGCGTGCGGGAGATTCACGACCTGTACGGCACCACCGCCTACCGCCGCTACGAGCGCCGCGCACTGGAGGAGATCGTTCAGATCCACAGCGAGGTGGTCATCGCCACGCCAGGCGGCATCGTTTCCGACCCGGCCACCTTCAACGAACTACTGACCCACTGCACCACCGTGTGGCTGCGTGCCGCACCCGAGGAGCACATGGGCCGCGTGGTGGCCCAGGGCGATATGCGGCCCATGGCAGCAAGCAAAGAAGCCATGGACGACCTCAAGCGCATTCTGGACGGGCGCGCCGCCTTCTATTCCAAAGCCGACATCACCGTCGACACCTCGGGCCAGAGCCCCGAGCAAAGCCTGCAGACGCTGCAGGCGCGCGTGCGGGCTGCGATGAACGCGCCCGCTTGACCCTGCGACAGCGCAGGTCAAAGAGCTCCCCACCCCAAGCCAACTTTCATCGCGCATTGGCGGTCTTTGCAGCGCCCGCATGCATTGACTTGCATATCAATATGCATCATGATGCACATTACCACTTGGAAATATGCATTATTTTTCCTGTTAAGGCATTTAACGGAGACGCTCTATGACCGCCGAGTCCACCGCACCCACCCGCGTTGAATACCGCACTGACCCCACGCAGTACCGCCATTGGAAGCTGACGGTAGATGGCCAGATCGCCCGCTTGTCGCTCGACATTGCCGAAGACGGCGGCATCCGCCCCGGCTACAAGCTCAAGCTCAACAGCTACGACCTGGGCGTGGACATCGAGCTCAACGATGCGCTCAACCGCGTGCGCTTCGAGCACCCCGAAGTGCGCAGCGTGGTCGTCACCAGCGGCAAGGACCGCATCTTCTGCTCGGGCGCCAACATCTTCATGCTGGGGGTCTCCAGCCACGCCTGGAAGGTGAACTTCTGCAAGTTCACCAACGAGACGCGCAACGGCATCGAGGATTCGTCGAAGCACTCGGGCCTCAAGTTCCTGGCCGCAGTCAATGGCGCCTGCGCCGGCGGCGGATACGAACTGGCCCTGGCCTGCGACGAGATCCTGCTGGTGGACGACCGCTCCTCCGCCGTCTCGCTGCCCGAAGTGCCCTTGCTGGGCGTGCTGCCCGGCACCGGCGGCCTGACCCGCGTGACCGACAAGCGCCATGTGCGCCACGACCTGGCCGACATCTTCTGCACCAGCGTGGAAGGCGTGCGCGGCCAGCGCGCGGTGGACTGGCGCCTGGTGGACGCCGTGGCCAAGCCGGCCCAGTTCGCCGCTGCGGTGCAGGACCGCGCCGTGCAGCTCGCCGCGGGCAGCGACCGCCCGGCCGGCGCCAAGGGCGTGGCCCTGACCCGCCTGGAACGCGAGGACGGTGCCGACAGCCTGGGCTACTCGCATGTGCAGGTGCAGATCGACCGCGCCAAGCGCACAGCCACGATCACCGTGAAGGCGCCCACGGGCACGCAGCCTGCGGACATCGCCGCCATCGAGGCGGCCGGCACGGCCTGGTGGCCGCTGGCCCTGGCGCGCGAGCTGGACGATGCCATCCTCAACCTGCGCACCAACGAACTCGACATCGGCACCTGGCTGCTCAATACCGAGGGCGATGCGAAGGCCGTGCTCGCCTCCGACGCCGTGATGCTGGCGCACAAGGACCACTGGCTGGTGCGCGAGACCATCGGCGCGCTGCGCCGCGCGCTGGCGCGGCTGGACGTGTCCTCGCGCACCCTGTTCGCCGTGGTGCAGGAAGGCTCGTGCTTCGCCGGTACGCTGGCCGAGCTGGCCTTTGCGGCCGACCGCAGCTACATGCTGGCCCTGCCCGACGATGCCGAGCGGGCGCCGAAACTCACGCTCAACGAATTCAACTTCGGCTTCTTCCCCATGGTCAACGACCAGAGCCGCCTGCAGCGCCGCTTCTATGAAGAGGCCGCGCCGCTCGACGCCGCGCGCGCCGCGGCCGGCAAGCCGCTCGACGCCGTCGAGGCCCTGGCCCTGGGCCTGGTCACCGCCGCGCCCGACGACATCGACTGGGACGAAGAGCTGCGCATGGCCATCGAGGAGCGCGCCGCCATGTCGCCCGATGCCCTGACCGGACTGGAAGCCAACCTGCGCTTCGCCAGCAAGGAGAACATGGCCACGCGCATCTTCGGCCGGCTTACCGCCTGGCAGAACTGGATCTTCAACCGCCCCAACGCCGTGGGCGACAAGGGTGCGCTCAAGGTCTATGGCACCGGCGAGAAGGCCGGCTTCGATTTGAACCGCGTCTGACCCCGCCGCCCCAACCATTCAAGGAGACCTCCATGAGCACGATCAACTACAGCGAGAAGATCCCCAACAACGTCAACCTCGGCGAAGACCGCACCCTGCAGCGCGCGCTCGAAGGCTGGCAGCCCAACTTCATCAACTGGTGGGACGATGTGGGCCCCGAAGGCTCGACCAACCACGAGGTCTACCTGCGCACCGCCGTGAGCGTGGACCCGCAGGGCTGGGCCCAGTTCGGCCACGTGAAGATGCGCGACTACCGCTGGGGCATCTTCCTGAACCCGGGCGATGCCAACCGCGAGATCCACTTCGGCGACCACAAGGGCGAGAAGGCCTGGCAGGACGTGCCCGGCGAGCACCGCGCCAACCTGCGCCGCATCATCGTCACCCAGGGCGACACCGAGCCCGCCTCGGTCGAGCAGCAGCGCCACCTGGGCCTGACCGCGCCCAGCATGTACGACCTGCGCAACCTGTTCCAGATCAACGTGGAAGAGGGCCGCCACCTGTGGGCCATGGTCTACCTGCTGCACAAGCACTTCGGCCGCGACGGCCGCGAAGAGGCCGAGGCCCTGCTGCAGCGCACCTCGGGCGACGAGAACAACCCGCGCATTCTGGGGGCCTTCAACGAGGCCACGCCCGACTGGCTGGCGTTTTTCATGTTCACCTACTTCACGGACCGTGACGGCAAGTTCCAGCTCTCGGCCCTGGCGGAGAGCGCGTTCGATCCGCTGGCGCGCACCACCAAGTTCATGCTGACCGAAGAGGCGCACCACATGTTCGTGGGCGAAAGCGGCGTCTCGCGCGTGCTCACGCGCACCGCCCAGGTCATGAACGAGCTCAAGACCGACGACCCGCAGAAGATCCGTGCCGCGGGCGCCATCGACCTCGGCACGGTGCAGCGCTACCTGAACTTCCACTACAGCGTCACCATCGACCTGTTCGGTGCCGACCAGTCCAGCAACGCCGCCATCTTCTACAGCTCGGGCCTCAAGGGCCGCTACGAAGAGGGCAAACGCACCGACGACCATGTGCTCAAGGGCCAGACCTACAAGGTGCTGGAGGTCAAGGACGGCCAGCTCGTCGAGAAGGACGTGCCCATGCTCAATGCCCTGAACGAGGTGCTGCGCGACGACTTCATCAAGGACTCGATGGCCGGTGTGGGCCGCTGGAACAAGGTGCTGGAAAAAGCCGGCATCCCCACGCGCCTGACCGTGCCCCACAAGGCCTTCAACCGCCAGATCGGCGCGCTGGCCGGCATCAAGATGTCGCCCGACGGCCGCGTGGTGAACGACGTGGAATGGGCAGCGCGCAAGGCTGAGTGGCTGCCCACGCCGGAGGACTTTGCTTTTGTCGCATCGCTCATGGGCCGCGTGGTGGAACCCGGCAAATTCGCTGGCTGGATCGCGCCGCCGGTCATGGGCATCAACCGCCAGCCCATCGACTTCGAGTACGTGCGCTTTAACTAAGCATGCCACCACGCCTAAATCAAGAGCCTGCACCACCCGTTTGGGCTGAGCTTGTCGAAGCCTCGCGCCGCGCTTCGACAGGCTCAGCGTGAACGGATTGCAGTGGGCTGATGCCCGCTAGGCCAGCCAACCTGTTGCGGATGCGAAGGCGGCATGCTTCCAGGGGGAAGCGGCCATTTGCGGAAGAAGACCATGGACACCACCACCACCACGCTGATCGACAACGGCATACTGAAGCAGCACCTGATCGACCCCGAGATCTGCATCCGCTGCAACACCTGCGAGGCCACCTGCCCGGTGGGTGCCATCACGCACGACGACAACAACTATGTCGTGCGCGCCGACGTGTGCAACGGCTGCATGGCCTGCATCTCGCCCTGCCCCACGGGGTCGATCGACAACTGGCGCACGGTGCCGCTGGCGCGTGCTTACAGCATTGAAGAGCAGCTGACCTGGGAGGAGTTGCCCGCCGAGCTCCCGCCCGAGCAATTCGCCGCTGAAGGCGTTTCGGCTGCAGCGGAGCACGCGGCTGCCCCACTGCCCACGCCAACCGCTGCAACCAACGAACCCGGCGCCCAGCCCTTCCATTCGGCCCAATACGGCGCCACCGTGCCGCCTTGGTCGGCGGCGCACCCCTACACCAACCTCTTCCCTCCAAAGACACCGACGACCGCCACCGTGGTGGGCAACTTCAACTGCACCGAGACTGGCTTCGACAGCGAGACGCACCACGTGGTGCTGGACTTCGGCAGCCTGCCGTTTCCCGTGCTTGAGGGGCAGTCCATCGGCATCGTTCCACCGGGCTCCGACGCACTGGGCAAGGCGCACCATGCCCGGCAATACTCCATCGCCAGCCCGCGCAACGGCGAGCGGCCGGGCTACAACAACCTGGCGCTCACCGTGAAGCGGGTGACCACCGACCACGACGGCAACGCCGTGCGGGGCGTGGCGTCCAACTATGTGTGCGATTTGCAGGTGGGCGAAAAGGTGCAGGTGGTGGGGCCGTTCGGCAGCTCGTTCCTGATGCCCAACCACCCGCGTTCGCACATCGTGATGATCTGCACCGGCACCGGCAGCGCCCCCATGCGCGCGATGACCGAATGGCGCAGGCGGCTGCGCAGCAGCGGCAAGTTCGAAGGCGGCAAGCTGCTGCTGTTCTTTGGCGCGCGCACCCAGCAGGAGCTGCCCTACTTCGGCCCGCTGCAAAGCCTGCCCAAAGACTTCATCGACATCAACTTGGCCTTTTCGCGCACGCCCGGCCAGCCCCGGCGCTACGTGCAGGACCTGATGCGCGAGCGTTCGGCCGACCTCGCCGCGCTACTGCGCGACGGCAGCAGCCACTTTTACGTCTGCGGCCTCAAGAGCATGGAAGAAGGCGTGGTGATGGCGCTGCGCGACATCGCCACCGCCAGCGGGCTGGACTGGGAGCAGGTGGGCGCAGCCCTCAAACGCGAAGGACGGCTGCACCTGGAGACGTACTGAGAGACTGAGAGTCTTTTGCCTATGCCCGCCTTGCACGCCAAAACACCCCTACTCTTCGTTGCAAATGCTCGCCATAGCCCGAGCTATGGCTGTGCTTTGCGCCTCGATCAGCGGCGTTTTGACGCGCCTTTCGGGCACCAGCAAAAAACTCTCAGTCTCTGAGCCCTCACCCTACAGGGCCGCGAGCACTGCCGCCGCCCCATAGGGCGAAAAACCGCTTTGGTTCTCGTCCACCGCCAGCGCCCGCCCCACAAAAGGAAAGGCGCGCTGCGGGCAGCCCTCGCGCTCGCACACCTTGCAGCCCATGCCGATGGGGGTTGCTGCTTCCGGGTCGCTCAGGTCCAGCCCCTTGGCATAGACCAGCCGGCTCGCGTGGCGCACGTCACAGCCCAGGCCGATGGAGAACACCTTGCGCGGCGCGCCGTAGCCCTGCGAGGCGCCGCTGGCCACCGTGCGCGCGATCCACAGGTACGCGCGGCCATCGGGCATGCGCGCCAGCTGCGGCAGGATGCGCTCGGGCTGCGCAAAGGCTTCGTACACATTCCATAACGGGCAGGTGCCCCCTGTGCGGCTGAAGTGAAAGTGCGTGGCCGACTGGCGTTTGGAGATGTTGCCCGCCCGGTCCACCCGCACAAAGAAAAAAGGCACGCCCGGCGCGCTGGGCCGCTGCAGCGTGCTCAGCCGGTGGCACACCGTTTCAAAACCCACGCCGAAGCGCTGGCCCAGCAGGTCAATGTCATACCGCAAGGCCTCGGCGGCCTGTAAAAACGCCGTGTACGGCAGCAGCAGCGCACCGGCAAAGTAGTTGGCCAGCCCGATGCGCGCAAGCTTGAGCGTGGGGGCATCGTGCGCAAACGGCGAGGCCTGCGTGAGCGACGCGATCAGCCCATCGGCCTCCAGAAGCGCGAGCTGTGTGGCCAGCTGAAACGCCTGCTGGCCCGGATCGAGCGCGCGCGCCAGGCACAGGGTGCGGCTGTGCGGGTCGTACTGGCGCTTGCCCTCTTGCGCGCCGTCGGTGGGCTGCAGCCGCACACCATGCCGCGCCAGCAGCCGCGCCTCGATCCAGCCGCACAACGACGCGCCGTGCAGGCCCGCCTCCGCCGCCAGTGCCTCGGCCGCCCGGTCCAGCGGGTCGAAGTGATTCTGGTGCGCAAAGAAAAAATCGCGCACCGCTTCAAAAGGCATCACACGCGGCACGGCAGCGTCTGAACGGTCATCGCCCACGCGCAGGGCCATGGCCTCCAGCTGCGCCGTGGCTTCCATGTTGCGGCGGTACAGCGCCACGATGGCGCGGCCAAGGCCCGGCATCTGTGCAGCCACCTCCTGCAGCTCAGGCAGGGACACGGCCTCGGCCGCATCGGCCAGCGCCTCGCGCATGCCAGCGATCAGCCGCGCCTCCTCGTCCTCCGAAAACTGCTGGATGTCCACGCCCAGCGCACGGTTGAGCTTGAGCAGCACGCTCACCGTGAGCGGCCGCTGGTTCTGCTCCACCTGATTGAGGTAGCTCGGCGATATGCCGAGCGCCTGGGCCAGCGCGATCTGCGACAAGCCGCGCTCGGCCCGCAGGCGCCGCAATTTCACGCCCATGAAAGTTTTTGCCACTGGGGCCTCCCGGTTCAGTGCGCTGCCAGCCTGTTCTCGCCTCCGAGAAATTTGCAAAATTTGCAAAATCAGGCCATCGCATTCGCACAAATTCGCCTTTTCAGTGCTGTTGCACAGGGGGTATTTTGCGTAAATTGCGAATCATGACAACACCCATCGGCACCACCCAAATGCACGAACTGGTACTGCCTGCGCACGCCAACCACCACGGCACCCTGTTTGCCGGCCAGGGGCTCCATTGGTTGGCCAAGGCGGCCTTTTTGGCAGCGCGCAGTTTTGCGCAGCGCGAGGTGGTGATGGCCAGCGTAACGGGCGTGGATTTCATGGCACCCGCGCCTGTGGGCTACCAGCTCACGCTGCGCGCCTGGGTGAGCCGCGTGGGCCGCAGCTCGATGACCCTGTGCGTCACCGGGCAGGCCGACCGCCCCGGCGTGCCCGCCGAAGATGTCCTCAAAGGGGTGTTCGAGATGGTCGCGGTCGATGCCGCGGGCCGTCCCGCCGCCATCGACCGTTCCTATCTGAATCAGGAGACAGCCACATGAGCACCACCACCACCGAAACCGCATCCACCGCGGCCTTCAAGCCCAAGAAATCTGTCGCCCTCTCCGGCGTCACCGCGGGCAACACCGCCCTGTGCACCGTGGGCCGCACCGGCAACGACCTGCACTACCGCGGCTACGACATCCTGGACATGGCCGAGGTCTGCGAGTTTGAGGAAATCGCCCACCTGCTGGTGCACGGCAAGCTGCCCACGCGCGCTGAACTCAAGGCCTACAAACACAAGCTGCGCGCGCTGCGCGGCCTGCCAGCGAACGTGAAAGAAGCGCTGGAGCGCTTGCCTGCCAGCGCGCACCCCATGGACGTGATGCGCACCGGCGTCTCGGCGCTGGGCTGCATCCTGCCCGAGAAGGACGACCACAACCTGCCCGGCGCGCGCGACATTGCCGACCGCCTGATGGCCAGCCTGGGCAGCATGTTGCTGTACTGGTACCACTTCAGCAATTCTGGCCGCCGCATCGAGGTGGAGACCGATGACGCCTCGATTGGCGGGCACTTTCTGCACCTGCTGCATGGCGAGCCCCCGCCCGAGAGCTGGGTGCGCGCCATGCACACGTCGCTCAACCTGTATGCCGAGCACGAATTCAACGCCAGCACCTTCACGGCCCGCGTGATTGCCGGCACGGGCAGCGACATGTATTCGAGCATTGCGGGCGCTATCGGCGCGCTGCGCGGCCCCAAGCACGGAGGCGCCAACGAGGTGGCGTTCGAGATCCAGAAACGCTACGACAACCCGCAGGACGCCGAGGCCGACATCCGCCGCCGTGTGGAAGCCAAGGAGGTGGTGATCGGCTTCGGCCACCCCGTCTATACCGTGAGCGACCCGCGCAATGTTGTCATCAAGGGCGTGGCAAAACGGCTCTCGGAAGAAGCGGGCAGCACCAAGATGTTCGACATTGCCGAGCGGCTGGAATCGGTGATGTGGGAAGCCAAAAAGATGTTCCCCAACCTCGACTGGTTCAGCGCCGTGAGCTACCACATGATGGGCGTGCCGACCGCCATGTTCACGCCCCTGTTCGTGATGGCACGCACCAGCGGCTGGGCCGCGCACGTGGTGGAGCAGCGGGTGGACAACAAGATCATCCGCCCAAGCGCCCAATACACGGGCCCGGAAGATCAGGCGTTTGTGCCGATCGATCAGCGCAGCTAAGGCTTCTTCAAAAATCATAGCTGCCAGCGCCTGCAGTTAAAGGGTTTCAAGCCAAATCGACCCAAAGCGCTTAGATATCAAGCGCCAGCAGCTATCAAAATAATAGTCACCACGCCCTGCGATATGACCAACACCGCCCACCGCAAACCCCTCGCTGGCACCTCACTGCAGTACTTCGATGCGCGCGAGGCTGTGGATGCGCTGCAGCCCGGCGCCTGGGCCCAGTTGCCCTACACCGCCCGCGTGCATGCCGAAAACCTGGTGCGCCGCGCCGACCCCGCACAGCTCGCCACCTACCTGCGCCAGCTCATCGAGCGCCAGCGCACCATCGACTTCCCGTGGTACCCGGTGCGTGTGGTGTGCCACGACATCCTGGGGCAGACAGCGCTGGTGGATCTGGCAGGCCTGCGCGATGCGATTGCGAAAGAAGGGGGCGACCCGGCGGCGGTGAATCCGGTGGTGCCCGTGCAGCTCATCGTGGACCACTCGCTGGCCGTGGAGTGCGGTGGCTTTGACCCCGACGCCTTTGCCAAGAACCGCGCGATTGAAGACCGCCGCAACGAGGACCGCTTTCACTTCATCGAGTGGACGAAGAAGGCGTTCACCAACGTGGAGGTCATCCCGGCGGGCAACGGGATCATGCACCAGATCAACCTGGAGAAGATGTCGCCCGTGGTCCATGTTCATGACGGGGTTGCCTTCCCCGACACCTGCGTGGGCACCGACAGCCACACGCCCCACGTCGATGCGCTGGGCGTAATCGCCGTGGGCGTGGGCGGGCTGGAAGCCGAGAACGTGATGCTGGGCCGCGCCAGCTGGATGCGCCTGCCCGATATCGTGGGCGTGGAGCTGACCGGCCAGCGCCAAAGCGGCATCACCGCCACCGACATCGCCCTGGCGCTGACCGAGTTCCTGCGCCGGGAAAAGGTCGTGGGCGCATACGTGGAGTTTTTTGGCGGCGGCGCTCAGAGCCTGTCGATTGGCGACCGCGCCACCATCAGCAACATGTGCCCCGAATACGGCGCCACGGCGGCGCTGTTCTACATCGATGCGCAGACCACCGACTACCTGCGCCTCACGGACCGTGCGCCCGAGCAGGTGAGGCTGGTGGAGACCTATGCCCGCGCCGCAGGCCTGTGGGCCGACACGCTGCGCGAAGTGCAGTACGAACGCTTGCTGCGCTTTGACCTCTCCACCGTGGTGCGCAACATGGCGGGCCCCAGCAACCCGCACCGCCGCCTGCCCACCACGGCCCTGGCCGAGCGCGGCATTGCCGCCCCGTGGGTGCAAGAGCCCGGCCGCATGCCCGATGGAGCCGTCATCATTGCGGCCATCACCAGTTGCACCAACACCAGCAACCCGCGCAACGTCATCGCCGCAGCCCTGCTGGCGCGCAACGCCCGCCGCCTGGGCCTCACGCGCAAGCCGTGGGTCAAGACCTCGCTGGCGCCCGGCTCCAAGGCCGTGGAGCTGTATTTGAAAGAGGCCGGCCTGCTGGCCGACCTGGAGGCGCTGGGCTTTGGCATCGTGGCCTTTGCCTGCACCACCTGCAACGGCATGAGCGGCGCGCTCGACCCCGCCATTCAGCAAGAGATCATCGACCGCGATCTGTACGCCACGGCCGTGCTCTCAGGCAACCGCAACTTCGATGGGCGCATCCACCCCTATGCCAAGCAGGCCTTCCTGGCCAGCCCGCCGCTGGTGGTGGCCTATGCAATCGCAGGCACGGTGCGCTTTGACATTGAGAACGACGCCTTCGCCGTGTTGGATGGTGAGCCCGTGCGCCTGAAGGACCTGTGGCCCAGCGATGCAGAAATCGACGCCATCGTGGCGCAGGCCGTGAAGCCCGCACACTTTCGCGCGGTGTACGAGCCCATGTTCGCGACGCGCCAGGACGATGGGACCCGCGCTGCGCCGCAGTACGACTGGCGCCCGCAGTCCACCTACATCCGCCGCCCACCGTACTGGGACACCGAAGGTGTGGGCGCGCTGGCCGCCAGCCCGCGCAGCCTGAAGGGCATGCGTGCACTGGCCCTGCTGGGCGACAACATCACCACCGACCACCTCTCGCCATCGAACGCCATCCTGGCGGACAGCGCGGCGGGCGAATACCTGGCGAAGATGGGTGTGCCCGAGGAGGACTTCAATTCCTACGCCACGCACCGGGGCGACCACCTCACCGCCATGCGCGCCACATTTGCCAACCCGCAGCTCGTCAATGAGATGGCGGTGGTGGATGGCCAAGTGAAGAAGGGGTCATTGGCGCGCATCGAACCCGAGGGCCGCGTGGTGCGCATGTGGGAGGCGATGGAGACCTACCTGCACCGCCGCCAGCCGCTCATCATCATCGCCGGGGCCGACTACGGCCAGGGGTCGAGCCGCGACTGGGCGGCCAAGGGCGTGCGACTGGCGGGCGTGGAGACGGTGGTGGTCGAGGGCTTTGAACGCATCCACCGCACCAATCTGATCGGCATGGGCGTGCTGCCGCTGGAGTTCACCCCCGGCGTGACGCGCCTGACACTGGGGCTGGATGGCACCGAGACCTACGATGTGCTGGGCGCGCGCACCCCGCGCGACACCCTCACGCTGGTGGTGCACCGGCGCAATGGCGAGACACTGCAGGTGCCCGTGACCTGCCGCCTTGATACGGCCGAAGAAGTCTCGGTGTACGAAGCGGGCGGCGTGCTGCAGCGCTTTGCGCAGGACTTTCTGGAATCCAATGCCCAATCAGCCGTTAGCGCTCTTTCTTAAAGCGCAAGCAGCTATCAAAACATGAGCAAACCCCAAATCAAAATCCCCGCCACCTACTTGCGCGGCGGCACCAGCAAAGGCGTGTTTTTCCGCCTGGACGATTTGCCGATCGCAGCACAACAGCCCGGCCCCACGCGCGATGCGCTGCTGCTGCGCGTGGTGGGCAGCCCCGACCCCTATGGCAAGCAGACCGATGGCATGGGCGGCGCGACCTCGTCCACGTCCAAGGTTGTGATCCTTGCGCCTGCCACGCAGCCGGGGCACGACGTGGACTACCTGTTTGGCCAGGTCTCCATCGACCAACCCTTTGTGGACTGGAGCGGCAACTGCGGCAACCTCTCGGCCGCCGTGGGGCCCTGTGCCATCCACATGGGCCTGATCGATGCCGCGCGCATTCCGCACAGCGGCATGTGCACCGTGCGCATCTGGCAAGCCAACATCGGCAAGACCATCGTGGCGCATGTGCCCATCACCGAGGGACAGGTGCAGGAGACAGGCGACTTTGAGCTGGACGGCGTGACCTTCCCGGCCGCCGAAGTCGCCCTGGAGTTTCTGGACCCGGCCGACGAAGGTGAGGGCGATGGCGGCGGTGGTGGCGGTGCGATGTTCCCCACCGGCAATGTGGTCGATACGCTACAGGTGCCCGGCGTCGGGGCTTTCCAGGCCACGCTCATCAACGCGGGCATTCCCACCCTCTTCCTCAACGCCAGCGACCTGGGCTACACCGGCACCGAGCTACAAGCCGACATCAACGAAGACAAGGCAGCCCTGGCGCGTCTGGAAACCATTCGCGCCTGGGGCGCCGTGAAGATGGGCCTGATCCAGGACGTGGCCGAAGCCGCCACGCGCCAGCACACGCCCAAGATCGCCTTTGTGGCGCCGCCTGCGGCCTACACCGCATCGGACGGCAAGGCCGTGCGGGCGGGCGACGTGGACCTGCTCGTGCGGGCCCTGTCCATGGGCAAGCTGCACCACGCCATGATGGGCACCGCCGCCGTGGCCATTGGCACCGCTGCGGCGGTGCCGGGCACGCTGGTGCACCAGGCGGCCCGTGGCGGTGCGCACCACAACGCCATGCCAGGCTCCGTGCGCTTTGGCCACCCCTCTGGCACGCTGCGCGTGGGCGCCGAGGCGGCACAAGTCAACGGCCAGTGGACAGTGACCAAGGCCTTGATGAGCCGCAGTGCCCGCATCCTGATGGAAGGCTGGGTGAGGGTGCCGGGCGATTTAGCTTGAAGCACCACAGCATTCACTCCTGATTTGATAGCTGCTTGCGCTTATTTAGTGAGCGCTAGCGGCCATTTTTATTCAAAACACCATGTCTACCCGCAAACAACTCAAGCAACTCGTCGAAGCTCGCAACGGCCTGATCGTGCCCGGCGCCTTCAACGCCCTCTCCGCCAAGGTGATTGCCGACCTAGGCTTCAAAGCTATCTACGTGACGGGCGCGGGCGTGACCAACATGTGGTTCGGCATGCCCGACCAAGGCTTCATAGGCCTGCACGAGATTGCCGAGCACACGGCCCGCATCCGCGATGCCGTCGATGTGCCACTGATCGTGGACGCCGACACCGGCTTTGGCAATGCCCTGAACGTGGTACACACCGTGCGCACGCTGGAGCGCGCCGGGGCCGACTGCATCCAGCTCGAAGACCAGGTCGCGCCCAAACGCTGCGGGCACTTCAGCGGCAAAGAGGTCATCAGCACCGAAGAAGCCGTCAGCAAGATCAAGGCGGCAGTGGACGCGCGGCGCGACACGGATTTCCTCATCATGGCCCGCACCGACGCCGCCGCCACCCACGGCTTTGAAGCAGCCGTGGAGCGCGCACAGAAGTTTGCCGAAGCAGGGGCCGACATCTTGTTCGTGGAGGCCGTGACACAGACTGAGGAAGTGCGCACCCTGCCCCAGCGCCTGGCCAAACCCCAGCTCATGAACATGGTGATTGGCGGCAAGACCCCCCTCTTCAACGCCGACCAGTTGGGCGAGCTGGGCTACGGCATCGTGCTGTATGCCAACGCCGCGCTGCAGGGCGCGGTAATGGGCATGCAGAACGCGCTGACCACGCTGCGCGACGCCAAGGAAGTGCGCGAAGACAGCGGCCTCGTCACCCCGTTTGCCGAACGCCAGCGCCTCGTCGGCAAACCGCAGTGGGACGCGCTGGAGAAACGCTACACCTGACAGCAACGGCCTGCGCGCTTCGGCATCCGCCGCACGGTGCGCCGTGTTTAAGAACGTGTTTACGATCTTTTCAGGGCCGCGCAAGAGCCTTGCCGGGATGGGATGCAAGGCGCGGGGCGCAGCCAATAGCCCGGCTATTGGCAAGCGCCGCAACGCCGCAGACCACCCGTCAAGCCACTTGCCCGAAGGGTTGGGGCGAAATCGGGTGATGGCCCATGTGTGCAGCCTTTCTCACGCTCAGCGCTGCGGTCGCCTGAATGAATGGATGGATGAATTCAGCTCATTGATTCATGAAATAAGACCATTTCCCTTCATGGAACGTCGTCGCTAGGATTCATGCCCAGAGCCAGGTTGCGTCGCTGACGCACCCCTGGCCACCTTCTTCAAACCCGGATGGCGCCTGCGCGCCCGTATTGACCGATGCCGTTGCGCAACGGTCTTCAGGCGTCGCACGTTGCCATCCCAAAGAAAGCATGAATGACGCACCCCCTGCGTTTGGTAGCAGTGTCCGGCGGCCTGCAACGCCCGTCCAAATCGGCGGCGTTGGCACAGCACCTGATGGCACTGATTGGAGACGAACTGCCGTGCGAGCCGTACCTGGTCGAACTGGGCGCACTCGCCCCGCAATTGGCCGGTGCGGTGTGGCGCGCGCACTTGCCCGCCTCGGTCGAGCGGGAGCTGGCAGCGGTCGAGCAGGCGGATGTTTTGGTGGTGGCCACGCCGGTCTTCCGAGGGGCCTATACAGGCCTGTTCAAGCACTTCTTCGACCTCATTGACCAGGACGCCTTGGTCGACAAACCAGTGCTGCTGGCGGCCAACGGCGGCAGCGAGCGCCATGCCCTGGTGATCGACCACCAGTTGCGACCACTGTTCAGCTTTTTCCAGGCCCGCACCTTGCCGCTGGGCGTCTACGCCACCGATAAGGATTTTGCGAACTACCGCCTGCGGGATGAGGCCTTGCTGGACCGGGCCAGGCTGGCCGTACAGCGGGCCCTGCCTGTGATGGAACTGGCGCTCCGCTCCACGCCGTTTCGGCCCCAAGAACGCGCGGCAGCCTGAACTGGGAACCGCTTGCCCTCCAGAATCAAAACATTGAAATCGCCATGCCAGAAGAACTCAATTTCAGCCTCAAGAGCATCCGCTTCGATGAGAACTACGAACCCTCGGACAGCACGCGCATCACGACCAACTTTGCCAACCTGGCCCGTGGGACGAGCCGGCAACAGAACCTGCGCAACACGCTGAGGATGATCGACAACCGCTTCAACGCCCTGGCGCATTGGGACAACCCCACCGGGAACCGCTACGCCGTGGAGCTGGAAATCATCTCGGTGGAGATGAACATCGAGGGCCCCACACAGGGCAGCTTTCCGCTGATCGAAATCCTGCGGACCCACATTCTCGACAAGCCAGCGAACAAGCGCATTGCAGGCATCGTGGGGAACAACTTTTCTTCGTATGTGCGCGACTACGACTTCAGCGTGCTGCTTCCCGACTACAACGCCCACCGTGCGGAGTTCGGCATCCCGGAGGATTTTGGCGACCTGCACGGAAAACTGTTCAAGCAATTCGTGAACTCGCGTACGTACCAGGAGCGCTTTGGCAAGCCGCCTGTCATCTGCATCAGCGCGTCAACCAGCAAGACGTACCAGCGGATCGGAAACCAGCACCCTGTGCTCGGTGTGGAATACCAACAGAACGAACCCTCGTCGACCGACCAGTACTTCGCCAAGATGGGGCTGCAGGTGCGCTTTTTCATGCCGCCGAATGGCGTGGCACCGCTGGCGTTCTACTTTCAGGGCGATCTGCTGGGCGACTACACGGATCTGGAATTGATTGGCACCATCAGCACCATGGAAACGTTCCAGAAGATTTACCGCCCCGAGATCTACAACGCGAACTCCGCGGCGGGGGGGCGCTACCAACCGAGCCTGAAGCACCAGGACTACTCGGTGACGCAGATCGTCTACGACCGGGAAGAGCGCAGCCAGTTGGCGGTCAAGCAGGGGAAATTTGCGGAAGAACATTTCATCAAGCCGTACAAGCATGTGCTTGAACGGTGGGCGGCCAATGCCGTGCTCTGATCTCCAACACCGGCACTTACACCGGTGCTGACTGCCGCCAAGCACCCCTAACATTGCCACCACCCTGGTGGCACATGCTCTCTGGCCGCAACCTTCGCCACGGCCCATTGTCTTGAAAGGAATTCTTCATGTTTGAAACCTCCATCGCCGGCAGCCTGCCCAAGCCCGCCTGGCTGGCCGAAACCAACAAGCTCTGGCCCGAGTGGAAGGCCGAGGGCGATGCGCTGCGCCAGGCCAAGGCCGACGCCACGCTGCTGTGGATCAAGGCCCAGGAAGATGCGGGCCTGGACATCGTGTGCGATGGGGAGCAGTCGCGACAGCATTTTGTGCATGGCTTCCTCGAACAGGTCGAGGGCATCGACTTCGAGCACAAGGTGAAGATGGGCATTCGCAACAACCGCTACGACGCGATGGTGCCGCAGGTGGTGGCCGCCCTGCGCCTGAAGGGCCGTGTGCATGCCTTTGAGGCGCAACTGGCGCGCGCGCACACCCAAAAGAAGCTGAAGTTCACCCTGCCCGGCCCCATGACCATTGTCGACACCGTGGCCGACCGCTTCTACGGCGGAGATGCCGAAGGCAGGATCAAAATGGCCTTCGCGTTTGCGGAGCTACTCAACCAAGAAGCGCTTGCGCTGCAGGCCGATGGCGTGGACATCATCCAATTCGATGAGCCAGCATTCAATGTCTACATGAAGGATGCGGCCGACTGGGGCGTGCAGGCGCTGGAGCGCGCAGCGCAGGGCCTGACGTGCACAACGGCTGTGCACATCTGCTACGGCTACGGCATCAAGGCCAACACCGACTGGAAGAGCACCCTGGGCGACGAGTGGCGCCAGTATGAGACGGTGTTCCCCGCGCTGGCCAAGAGCAGCATCGACCAGGTGAGCCTGGAGTGCATCCATTCCCATGTGCCGCCCGACCTGATGAAGCTGCTGGCCGGCAAGGACGTGATGGTCGGCGTCATCGATGTGGCCAGCGATGTGGTTGAGACCCCCGAGGAAGTGGCGGACACCATCGGCCGCGCACTTGCGTTCGTGCCCAAAGAGCGGCTGTTCCCCTGCACGAATTGCGGCCTGGCCCCCATGGGGCGGGATGTGGCCTGGCGCAAACTGAAGGCGTTGGCAGAAGGCACCCGGCTGGCCAAGGAACGCCTGGCCGACGCGTGACGCCCCTCAGCCACGCGTGACTCACTCGGCGCGCGGCCAAGGGGTCTGAGCGCCCCGTCAGCGTGACGGCCGGGGCGCGGGCGCCCATGCCGTGGAGTCCCGCGCAAACTCCACAAAAGCCCGCAGATAGTCCGTGTCCAGGTCGTCCTTGCGCGCACCCAGGTGGATCTGCTTGGCAACGCCGCTACGCCCCAGCTTGACGGGCACCACATCCATCTTGTCGGCGTATTCAAGCACCAGCCAGCGCGGCAAGGCGGCCACGCCGCGGCCGCTGGCAACCATCTGCAGCATGATGTCCGTGGTCTCGATGGTCTTGTGCCGACGCGGGCTGATGCCGGCGGGTGCCAGGAACTGGGTGTAGACGTCCAGCCGCTCAGGGCTCACCGGGTAGGTGATGAGCGTCTCATCGGACAGCTGCGCCGGTTTCACGTAGGCCTGCTGGGCAAACGCATGGTCTTTGGCCACTACCAGAACCTGTTCGTAGTCGAACACGGGCTCGAAATGCAGACCGGGCTTGTACAGCGGATCGGGCGTGACCAGCAGATCGATCTCATACCCGAACAGTGCGCCGATGCCGCCGAACTGGAATTTCTGCTTCACATCCACATCCACATCGGGCCATGTGGCCAGGTATGGCCAGACGATCTTGAGCAGCCACTGGTAGCAGGGGTGGCACTCCATGCCGATGCGCAAGGTGCCGCGTTCACCCTGCGCAAACTGCCGCAGCTGGCTCTCCGCCAGATCCAGTTGCGGCAACACCCGGCCCGCCACCGCCAGCAAGTATTGCCCTGCCTGCGTGAGGCGCAGGCTGCGGCCTTCGCGCAGCCAGATGTCCGTGCCCAGTTGCTGCTCCAACTTCTTCATGCTGTGGCTCAGCGCCGACTGCGTGACGCACAGCACATCCGCAGCAGCGGTGAGCGAGCCCTGGTTTTCCACTTCCTGAACGATGGCCAGATGAATGCGTTCGAGCATGAATTACATGAAAAAAATTCATTGTTAGATGGTATAAAGCCATCATACTTCATGACCAGCTGCGCAGCACCTCCTGAAAATCGGACGTTGCCGCCGCTGGCGGCTCAGGCAGCTTTGAAGGCGTTCGGCTGAAACGTGGGGCGGGCGCGGGCTGCAATACACCGTGGTGGCGCACCAGCGTCTGGCGCGCCTGAAACTGCGGGTGATCGGCCACTTCATCACTGCGAAGCACAGGGGTCACACACGCATCCAGCTTCATAAAGACGTCAGCCCAATGCGCACGCGTTTCCAGCGCAATGCGCTCGGAAAACGCCTGGCGCAGAGCGGGCCAGCCCGCCCTGTCGTGCCGAGGGGGAAGGTCGTCTGCACTCAGCCCAAGGCCTTGAAGCAGCTGATCGTAGAAACGCGGCTCCACGGCGCCCAGGGCCAGATACCCGCCATCGGCTGTTTCATACACCCCATACCATGGCGCGCCGCCATCCAGCACGTTGCTGCCGCGCTGCGGGTTCCACAGACCCGCGGCCTGCAGGCCGTACGTACCGGCCATCAGCAAGGTGCTGCCATCCAGCATCGATGCGTCCACCACCTGCCCGTGCCCCGAGGCCTGCGCCTGCAGCCGCGCGGCCAGGATCCCCACCGCCAGGAGCATGCCGCCGCCACCATAGTCGGCCACCAGGTTCAACGGAACGACCGGCGGCGCCCCTGTGGGCCCGATGGCATCCAGCACCCCGGAGAGCGCGATGTAGTTGATGTCGTGGCCCGCCGCCTGCGCTAGCGGGCCGGTCTGGCCGTACCCGGTTACGCGGCCATACACCAGCCGGGGGTTGTGGGCCAGGCAGACATCGGGCCCAGCGCCCAGCCGCTCCATCACGCCGGGCCGGTAGCCTTCAATCAGCACGTCTGCCCGCTCGACAAGCTCCAGCAATTGCGCCAGCCCGGCAGGCGTCTTCAGGTCCAGGTCCACCAGCCGCCGCCCGCGGTTCATCACCTCGAAGCGCGCGTCCTGCGGAAAGCCCCGCTCGGGCGCGTGGGCGCGCTCCACCCGCACCACATCGGCCCCCATGTCCGCGAGCACCATGGCGCAGAACGGAGCGGGGCCGAACCCCGCGAGTTCGACCACGCGCAGGCCGTGCAACGCGCCTGCCGTCATCCCAGCCCCATGCCGCGGCGAAGGGTTTGCACCGCATCGTCGCCGTCGCGCCGTCCGATGATCCAGCCTTCGCGCGGCTGCAGCGCGTGGTGCTGCACTTCCACGATCTGCTTCCAGTCCTGTGCCAGATCGCGCCGCGCGATGCGCCACTGCCCATCGCGGCGCTCCACCCGGTCGATGTAGCGCGATGAGGTAAACATGTCCACGGCTGCATCTGGGCGCCCGGCGGCCCCGCCGGTCAACTGCGCGAGTTGCTGCTTGGCCTCGGGCGGATACTGCTGGATGGTGCGCACGTAGGACTCCACCAGTGCCGTGTTCTCATCGGCAAATTCGATGAGCAGGTTCCCGATGAAATGGCTGGATACGGCGATGGGCTTGTGCCGCTCCAGAATCCAGTCCACCAGGCCTTCGGCGGGACCGATGTAGGGGCCGTGGCTGTCGATGGCCCCGGGCCAGAAGATGTCGAGCATGCCCTGCTTGTCCAGGCGGTCCACAGCGCGGCACCACCGGTACATCAGGTCCTGGATCATGAAGCGGTCCGCAATGCGCTGCGGGGTGTAGGGGTCGAGGTGCGCGGTCATGGTCACGACGCCTTCAGGTTGACGCGCGTGGCCACTTCCTGCATCAGGCTGGCCTCGCGTTTGACCAGGGCTTCCAGATCCTCTGGGCGCCCACCCACCGGCACAATTCCCATGCCATCGAGGCGCGCGCGTGCCTCCGGATTGGCCAGCATGCGGTTCACCGAGGCGTTGACGCGGTCGATGATGGCGCGCGGCGTTCCTGCAGGCGCGCCCACACAGAACCAGGGCGCCATCACAAAACCGGGCAGCAGCGTCTCGTTCAGCGTTGGCAGGTTGGGCAGTTGTGTGGAGCGCTCGCGCGATGTGACAGCCAGCGCCTTGATGCGGCCGGCCTGGATGAGTTTGAGGGCGGAAGACACCTGGTCGATGCTGAAATCGATGGTGCCGCCGACCAGGTCTTGCAGCATGGGCGTACCGCCTTTGTAGGGGATGTGCACGGCAGACGTGCCTGTGCGCAGCTTGAACAGCTCGCACGCAATGTGTGAGCTGGAAGCAAGGCCGGAACTGCCGTGCTGCAGCTTGCCCGGATTGGCCTTCATATAGGCCACCAACTCTTCGGCCGAGTTGACACCCAGGTCCGTGCGCACCATCAGCGCATTGGGCATGTCTGCCACCGTGACCACCGGGGCGATGGAATCCATGGTGAAGGGCAGCTTTTCGTAGGCGTAGAAGTTGGTGACCATGGTGCCCACCGAACCGATCAGCAAGGTGTGCCCATCCGGCTTGGCGCGCGCCACTGCGGCCACGCCAATGGTGCCTGTCGCGCCAGGCAGGTTCTCCACAACGACAGTCCGCCCCAGATCCTGACCCAGGTATTGCGCCACCATGCGGCCAATGATGTCGGTGGACCCACCGGCCGGAAAAGGCACCATGACCTTGACGGGCTGCTGCGGCCAGTCCTGCTGCGCCCAGGCGGGCAACGAAGAAAGCGGCACTGCCATGGCCGCCGTGAGCAAGGTTCTGCGATCGATATGCACGTTTGTCTCCTTTTATGGTTTAGTCAACACGTCGTAGAGCTAAGCGCCCCACGCCGAAGCCAGCGCGGGGCCAAGCTCCAGTCCTTGGTGCAGGCCCGCGTGCGCGCTGGGCACGCGCCGCGCTGGGTCCAGCACGTTGTCTCCCATGGCCTGTGTAGAGGCCTCGTCCGGCACGATGGCATCGACGCGGCAGCCCAGGCCTTGCAGATGGCGCAGCTCGGCCCGCAAGTGGCCGCTGACGGGGTTGTCGTCGCCATAGCCCTGGGGGGCGATCACCAGCACCTGGTGGGCGCTTTCCACCAGATCGGCGTTGGTGCCTGAGCGGATTCCACCGTCCATGTAAGGGCGTCCGTTCAGCCTGACCACGGGCCAACTGCCGGGAACCGCGCAGCTGGATGCCATGGCATCCACCAACGGAACGCCGCTGTGGCTATCCCACACGCGATGCTCTCCGGTTTCGGCATCCACGGCCACCATGCCCAGCCATCGGCCCGGCCAGGGGCAGTCAGGGTGAGGCAAGCGGGCGGCGATGATGGCGCGGCGCTCTTGCACCGGCACGGTGTCTGCACGCAGCGCAAAAGCACCAATGCGCTGGCGCGCGGCCACCAGGTCGCCACCCACTTTCTCCATCAGTGCACGGTTGCGGGCGTAGGCATCGGCCAAGGAGAACGGACGAAGCTTTTCTGCTGCCCCGGCCACTTCGTCCAGTTGGCTCGCCAGCAGTTGCTCCACAGGCACATCAAGCGCGATCTGTGCGGCCACCACCGAGCCCGCTGAAGTGCCGAGGAATCCGTCCGCCAGAGCAACATTCGCGCCCGCGCGGGCCAAGCCTGCGCAGACGCCAGTGGCCCACGCGATGCCCGCCACGCCACCGCTGCCCAGCACGAGGACTCTTTTCACAGCACGCCCGCCTGCATGAGGGCTTGCATGCGCTCCTCACTCAAGCCCAGCAGTCCACCATAGACCTCGCGGTTGTGCTGGCCCAAATCCGGTGCCGGCTCGATGGGCTTTTCGGGTGTGCCGGAAAACTTGGGAATGACGCCCGCCATGCGCACCGGCCCGATGTCCGGGTCGGGCACCGAAGCGATCGTGCCGCGCGCCTGGTAGTGCGGGTCGTTCATGATGTCTTCGATGCTGTAGATGAACGAGTAAGCGAGCTTGGCTTCATCCAGGTGCGCGCACAGTTCATCGGTGGGCTGCGACTCGATCCACTCGGCCAGCGCAGCGTTGAGTTCATCCACATGCTCCCAGCGTTTTTCGTGGGTGGCGAGGCGCGGGTCTGTCAGCCAGTCGGTGCGGCCCATCACCCGGGCGAGCCGCTGAAAGCCGGCATCCGCAGAAATCGTGAGGATGAGATAGCGACCGTCCTGCGTCCGGAAGTGTTCGCCGGGCGCTGCGGCAAAGTGCTTGTTGCCGCGGCGCTCGCGCACCGTGCCCATGCGGTCATAGGCAGGCACCAGCACTTCCGTGAAGCGGATGATGGATTCGTACATCGCCAGGTCGATCTCCTGGCCTTCACCGCCATGGCAGTCGCGGTGGTAGATCGCCATCATCATCGCAAAGGCACCCAGGATGGCGGATTGGTAATCAGCAATGGACGTGCCGATGCGCACGGGCGGCCGGTCGGCATAGCCGGTGATACCCATCAGGCCGCCGAAGGCCAGAGCGATCCGGTCGTAGCCTGCGCGCTCGCGGTAGGGGCCGGTCTGCCCGAAGCCGGAGATGCGCAGCATCACCAGGCCCGGGTTACGCGCCTTGAGCACGTCGTAGCCCAGGCCCCATTTCTCCAGGGTTCCGGGCCGGAAGTTCTCCACCACCGCGTCGGCCTGCTCCACCAGCTGCAGCAGCAGTTCCTTGCCCTCTTCCCGGCGCAGGTCCAGCGTGACGGACTTCTTGTTGCGAGCCTCCACGCTCCAGTATAGGCACTTGCCGTCCACAAACGGACCCAAGTCGCGCACGGTGTCACCGCGCTCGGGCACCTCCACCTTGATCACCTCCGCGCCGAAGTCGGCAAACAGGGTGCAGGCCACCGGGCCGGCCACCATGGTGCCCAGGTCGAGCACCCGCAGGCCGCTGAGCAGGTGCGGCCCCATGCCCATGCGCTGCGCGGTCATGATGGCTCTCCCAGCGCCTCCTGGGGCGTCTTTTCCTGAACCTGCGCGGTGCGCACGGTGTAGTCGTCCAGGCTGGTCTTGCGCGTCATGTGCCAGTAGTCGTCGTTGCGGAACGGGGTGGGCGCCACCACCTTGCCGCTGGCGTTGCGATACCAGTTGGACATGCCTTTGTGCGTCCAGATCATGCGGTCGTGCGCGTCCTGCACGCGGTGGTTGTACGCGTCGTGCACGTCCCGTTTCACTTCGATCTCAAAGGGCCCCTGGTGCTGGTTCAGCGTCTGCTTGATCAGCCCCATCACATAGCGCACCTGCGTTTCCAGCAAGGCCACCACGCTGCCGCCGTGGCCCAATGCCGTGTTGGGGCCGGCCATCATGAAGAAGTTAGGGAAGCCCGGTGTTGCCACGCCGAGGTAAGCCTGCGCGCCCTTGGCATCCCAATCCTCGCGCACGGAACGCCCCGCACGCCCGCGCAGCTCGAAAGACGACAAGAGGTTGACCGCATCGAACCCGGTGCACACGATGAGGATGTCCACTTCATGCCGCACGCCATCCGCGGTTACCACTGCATGGGCATTCACCTCGCGGATGGCTTCGCTCACCAGTTGAACGTTGTCCCGCGTCATCGTGCGGAACCAGCCGTTGTCCATCAGCATGCGCTTGCCAAACGGCGGGTAGTCTGGAAGCACCTGGGGCAGCAGGTCCTGGCGGTCACCCAGCTCAGCCTTGATGTAGTCGGTGAAGAACTCGCGGTGCTTGTCGTTGCGCCGGTTGATGGAGCGCTCCGGGTGCGGCCATTGCGGGTCGATCTGCAGTGAGGAATGAATCCGGTCATTGAAGACCCAGGCCAGGCGCTGGCGATACCACTCCTGGTAGTAGGGCACTTCGCGCAGCAGAAAACGCGTGGCCTCTGGCACCTCCTTTTGGAACCGGTCAAATGGCGCGGCCCATTGTTTGGACCGCTGGAACACGGTGAGTTGCGCCACGCTGGACGCGATGGCCGGAACGATCTGCATCGCGCTGGCCCCGGTGCCGATGACCGCCACGCGCTTGCCGGTGACATCCAACCCTTCCGGCCAGCGGGCAGAGTGAAAGCATGGCCCTTCAAAACGTTCCAGCCCCTTGATGTCGGGCATCTTGGGCAGGTTGAGCAAGCCCACGGCACTGATGACGATGTTGGCCTTGAGCACCTCTTCCTGGCCTTGGCGATCCGTCACCCGCACCGTCCAATCCATGCCCGCCTCGTTGTAGATGGCCGACGCCACGCGGTTATGAAAGCGGATGTTCTTGCGGATGCCGAAGCGGTCGGCCACGCCCACAAAATAGTTCTGAATCTCCTCGCGCAGTGCAAAGTAGCGCGACCAGTCGGACTTGGCAAACGAGAACGAATAGATGTGGTTTGGCGTGTCCACACCGGCGCCGGGATAGCGGTTTTCGTACCAGGTGCCACCCACTTCATCGTTCTTCTCGATGACCGTGTACGGGATGCCGGCGTTCTGCAAACGGATCGCAGCGCAGATGCCTGCAACCCCGGCACCGATCACGATGACGCGAAAGCCCGCGGGGACCTTGAAAGCCCCCTGCTGGTCTAGGTGGAACTCGGGGTCCAGGCCCAGCCACGAGGCGACCATGGGCCCATAGGATTCGGGCACCGCCTCCCCCACACTGCGGCTCAGCATTTGCACGAGCTCTGCCGGCGCTGGCGAGGGGTGGGCTGCTGGCTGTCCACGCTTCCATTGCAGGATGGCTTCGCGGGCGGCCTGCCGCACCTCTTGCTGCACCGGCTCAGGCAGGCCGCCGGAATCGTTGTCGTCCAGACCATGGACGCGCGAGCACTGGTAGCGCTCGTCCAGCCATCGGGGCTCGCCCGTCAGATGCAGCAGCACCATCAGCAAGGTCGGCACATTGGCCTGCGGCAAGGCGCGGTCAAGGTCTGCCTCCCACGACGCAGTGGTCGAAGCAGCGGAATCAGAAAGATGAGCGGGATGGTTGGAGGAGGTCATAGGAAACATTCGGGCAAAGCTGCGCCCAGCCGCAGCCAAGCGGCGCATCAGGGATGGATAGAAGGATGAGGAGAGGCGGTTACTGCGGGACCATGCCGGCTTCACGAACCACGTCGCCCCACTTGGCGTACTCGGTCGAGATGGTGCGTTCCAGTTCCTGGGGCGTTCCATGCCAGGGTTCAAAGCCAATCGCCATCAGCTTTTGCCGAACCTCCGCCCGTTCCAGGATCTGGCGAATCTGCTGGTCCAGTTTGTTGACCACTGCGTCCGGGGTGCCTCGCGGTGCCACCAGGCTGGTCCAGCCCACAGCCTCGTAATCCGGCACTCCGGCCTCGACCATGGTGGGCACATCGGGCAATACGGGAGACCGGCGGCTGTCCAGCACGGCCAGGGCGCGCAGCTTGCCTGCCTTGATGTTTTGCTGCTGCGCACCAATGGTGTCCACCATCACAGGAACGCGCCCCGCCATCACGTCGATGGATGCCGGCGCCCCGCCAGGGTAGGGCACGGACTCCAGCTTGACCCCCGCCTTGGATTTGAACAGTTGAAGCGCCAGCTCGAAGGCCTGCGCGCCAGACGCGTACATCAATTCTCCGGGCCGCGCCTTGGCTTCGCGCACCAATGCCTGCACGCTGTCGTAGTTGAAGCTCGGCCCCGCCAGCAACACCATGGGCGCCTTGGCGACGCGGCTCACCGGCGCAAAGTCGCGCAGCGGGTTGTAGAGCTGAACCTTCTGCAGGTGCGGGCCCGTGGTGAGCGTGCCGCTCACCCCCAGCCCGAGCGTGTAGCCGTCCGCCGGCGCCTTGGCCACCATGCTCAGGCTGAGCATGCCACCCACACCGGGTTTGTTCTCCACCACAAAAGATTGGCCGTTGAGCTTGGACAGCTCCTGGGCCACCAGGCGCGCCACGATGTCGGAAGCGCCGCCGGGGGGGTAGCCCACCAGCAGCTGCACCGGACGGCTGGGGTAGCCCACCGATTGGGCCCACGCAGTTCCCTGGGTCAACACCAAAGCGCAAGCGGCTGCAAGGGGCGCGAATCGCTGAATGAACATGTTTTGTCTCCTGTCAGTCTTTGTTGATTTCAGGGTCAGTATCCCGGCCCGCGCCGCCTAAGGCTGGCACTAAATGCCAATTTGTCCATGATGTGAACAAATGGCAATTCACAAAGGAGAATTCAAAAGGAACAATGTGCACATCATGAACAAAGTAATGCCAAGCACCTCGCCCACATCATTAGCATCGGCGCCACGGGGTGTGCAAGGCGCCCAAGCCGTCTACCGGGCCATCGATCTGCTCAAGCTGGTGGGGCTGAACCACGAACGCGGCATCGCCTTGCCCACGCTGGTGTCCAGCACCGGCCTGGAGCGCACCACGGTTTACCGCCTTCTCAATACGCTGGAAGAGACCGGGCTCATCGCACGCGACGCGCAAAAGCTTTATCGCCTGGGCCTGGAAGCCATGCAGCTGGGGCTGGCCACCATGAGCCGAGTGCCCATCCTGGAGCGCTGCCGGCCCATGATGATTCGCCTGGCGCGCCGCACCGAAGACACGGTGTACCTGGTAGTGCGCAACGGAGACTTTGCGCACTGCATCCACTACGAAGAAGGCGCCTTTCCCATCAAGGCGCTGGTACTGGAGGTGGGGGGCCTGCGGCTGCTGGGCATCGGCTCTGCAGGCAGCGCGCTGATGGCCACGCTGACCCACGACGAAGTGGAGAGCTTTCACGCGCGGCGGCGCACCGAGCTGCCAGTGGAAAGGCGCTCGCTGGCGCAGGTGCGCCGCCTGATCACGTTGACGCGCCGCCGGGGCTATGCATGCACCGACAACCTGGTGGCCGAAGGTGTGAGCGGGGTCGGCGTGTATTTCGAGGTGACGCCAGGCACCTACGCAGCCATCAGCGTGGGCGCCATCCGAAGCCGCATGGGCGAAGCCCGCCGCGCCGAAATCGCACAGATCATGTTCGATGAATTGCGGTCGTCCGGCTGGGCGCCGCCCACGCCGGCGTAGCGGCCCAAGGGCTCGCAGGCTCAGCCCGCCAGACGGCCCAGCAACCCATCCAGCGCCTGCGCATACCTTTGCTGCAGATGCTCCCGCAGCAGCGGGTCGCCTTTGGCCGACACCAGCGCCAGGGCGCTGCCGTGTGCGTGGTCCACCAAGATGTCGCGCCACAGCTCCGCATCTGGCGTGATGGCCTCCAGCAACGCGGTCAATCGCTCTGTGATCAGCACGGTCACCCCTGCAAATGCTTGCGGCTCATTGAACATGGCCAGGGTCAGCTGGGGGTGTTCGCCCACCGCCTCGTAGTAGCGCATGAGGAGCTTGCGCAGCTTGGCGCCGTGGTCCTTAGACCGGCTCCGGGCCTGCGTCAGAACACCGCCATAGACTTGATCCGAGAGCGCTCTCAGCAACCCAGCGCGGTCGCCAACATGGTGGTACAGGCTCATCGGCGTCACGCCCAGCCGTGATGCCAGCCCGCGCATGGTCAGGCCCTGCTCGCCGCCCTCTGCCAACATCGCCAGCGCTGCTTGCACAATAGCCTCGCGCTCCAGCCCTTCGCCCTGCATGGGGCGGCCGCGGGGCCTGCTCACACAGCCACCCGGTAGGTCGACTGCACAAGGCCGGAGGCAAAACTGCGGCTGGCCACCAGTTGCAGGTCCACATCGGCAGCAAGGGCCCCAAACAGCGGGCGGCCTTGGCCAATCAGCACCGGTGCGGTGGTGATGACCATGTCGTGCACCAGCCCCGCCCGCAGAAACGACTGCACCACCTGCCCGCCGTCCACGTAGACCTTGCGGATGTTCTGGCGGGCAAGTTCCTGCATCAGGTCCGCAGGCGGTTGGGCCGAGAAGCTCACCTTTCCTTTCAGCGCTCCAGGCACCTCACTGCCCGCCAACTGCCGAGACAGCACCACCACGGGGCGGTCGTACGGCCACGCTGAGAAGGTGAGCGCTTTTTCGTAGCTCCCCCGCCCCATCACGATCGCATCCTTGTCGGCGATGAAATCGTTGTAGCCGTGATCCTCCGTGGGGTCATCCCGCTGCAAGAGCCAGTCGATGTCCCCATCGGGCCGGGCGATGAAGCCGTCCAGGCTGACGGCGATGAATACGTGGGCGGTGGTCATACACGGCAGTATATCTATACGCCGTATATTTAATACACCCTCGTTCGTTATTCCACGGTGACGCTCTTCGCCAAGTTACGAGGCTTGTCCACATCCGTCCCGCGCGCACAAGCCGTGTGGTACGCCAGCAGCTGCAGCGGCACCACGTGCAGCAGCGGGCTCAGCGGGCCGTAGTGTTCAGGCATGCGGATCACGTGCAGGCCTTCGCCGCTCTCGATGCGGGTGTCGCCATCGGCCAGCACGTACAGCACGCCAGCGCGCGCGCGCACTTCCTGCATGTTGCTCTTGAGCTTTTCCAGCAGAGCGTCGTTGGGCGCCACGGTGACCACGGGCATGGCGCTGGTGACGAGGGCCAGGGGGCCGTGTTTGAGTTCACCGGCCGGATAGGCCTCAGCGTGGATGTAGCTGATTTCCTTGAGCTTCAAGGCACCTTCCAGCGCGATGGGGTAGTGCAACCCGCGGCCCAGAAAGAGCGCGTTTTCCATGCGCGCAAAGTCTTCCGCCCAGCTGATGAGTTGCGGCTCCAGCGCCAGCACGGCCTGCAGGGCCACGGGCAGGTGGCGCATGGCCTTGAGGTGGTCGGCCTCCTGCGCTTCGGTCAGGCGGCCCTTGCTTTGCGCCAGCGCCAGGGTCAGCAAGAACAAGCCCGCCAGTTGCGTGGTGAAGGCCTTGGTGCTGGCCACGCCAATCTCTACGCCCGCGCGGGTGATGTAGGCCAGCTTGCATTCGCGCACCATGGCGCTGGTGGCCACGTTGCAGATCGTGAGCGTGTGCTGCATGCCCAGCGATTGCGCATGGCGCAGCGCGGCCAGCGTGTCCGCCGTTTCGCCGCTCTGGCTGATCGTCACGACCAGGGTGCGCGGGTTGGGCACGCTGGTGCGGTAGCGGTATTCGCTGGCCACTTCCACCTGCGTGGGGATGCCGGCGATTTCTTCGAGCCAGTATTTGGCCGTGCAGCCGCTGTAGTAGCTGGTGCCGCAAGCCAGGATGAGCACGCTGTCGATCTCCTTGAACACGCGCCACGCCGCTGCACCCGGCTGGCCGTGCTGACCCGCGCCGTCAAACAACTCGGGCACGATGCCCTCAACGCCTTCGAGCGTGTCGGCAATGGCACGGGGCTGCTCGAAGATTTCTTTTTGCATGTAGTGGCGATACGGGCCCAGTTCGGCGGCGCCGCTGTGAGCCAGCACCGTGCGCACAGGGCGTTGCTCGGTGGTGAGTGTGGCGCCGTCCTTGCCCACGATCCAGTAGCGGCCCAGTTGCAGGTCCACCAGATCGCCTTCTTCCAGGTACACGATCTGGTCCGTCACGCCCGCCAGGGCCATCGCGTCGCTGGCCAGGAAGTGTTCTGACACAGCGCCGGTGGCCGCATCCTTGCCCACCCCCAGGATCAATGGCGAACCCGCACGCGCGCCCACCACGCGGTGGGGCTCGTCCTTGTGGATCACGGCGATGGCGTAGGCACCGTGCAGTTCGGCCACGGTGGCCTGCACGGCCTCGAACAGGTCACCGTTGTAGTGGCTGTCCACCAGGTGTGCGATGACTTCGGTGTCGGTTTGGCTGGCAAACACATAGCCGCGCGCCTGCAACGCGCGGCGCAGTTCTTCGTGGTTCTCGATGATGCCGTTGTGCACCAGGGCCACGCGGCCTGCGGACTGCGTGGGGGCATCCGCCCCTGTGCCGTGGCTGAAATGGGGGTGCGCATTGTGTACTGCGGGCGCACCGTGCGTGGCCCAGCGCGTGTGGGCAATGCCCGTGGCGCCGTCAAGGTGCTCGGTGGTCACCTGCTCCATCAACTCGGCCACGCGGGCGGTGCTGCGTGCGCGCTGCAGCCCGGCGGCGCGTGTGGCATCGAGGCTGGACGCATGCACGGCCACACCGCAAGAGTCGTAGCCCCGGTACTCAAGCCGCTGCAGGCCCTGAACAAGGATGGGAACGATGTTGCGCGTGGAGACTGCGCCGACGATGCCGCACATGGTGTTTGCCTCAAACAAATGGAATGGACGCGATGGTAGTCAGCCGGCGCAATAATTTGCGATTGAAATTTCAGAGAATTTGAACTTTAATTTCATCCATTCAGGTCAATGAAATTTTAATTCAAATTTGATTTAAGTATGGAATCAATAACGCTGGATGCCGTGGATCTGCATCTGCTAAACCTGCTGCAAACCGACGCCGCACAAAGCAACCTTGCGCTCGCAGAACAAGTCCATGTCTCGCCCCCCACCTGTCTGCGCCGCGTGAAGCGGCTACAGGACGCTGGCCTGATCGAGCGCCAGGTGGCCATCCTGCAGCCCGACCAACTGGCAGCGATGCAAGGGCACGGGCTGGCCTGCATCGTGGAGGTGTCGCTGGACCGCCAGGGTGCCGACCTGCTGGATGCCTTTGAACAGCGCGCCGTGGCCGACGAAGCCGTGCAGCAGTGCTGGCGCGTGTCCCCGGGGCCAGACTTTGTGCTGGTAGTGCACACGCGCGATATGCCAGGTTACCTGGCGCTGACCCAACGGCTTTTTTCCAGCGACACCAACGTGCGCAACGTGAAGGCTTTCTTTGCCACCAAGCGGGCAAAATTTGACACAAAAGTGCCTCTAGCGCTTACCTAGTATGCGCCAGCAGCTATCTTTTTTGATTTATCGCCATTTACATGCTTGCAACGCGGTCAGCCCCGGCGGGCGGCCCCAGCGCCTTGTTGCAGTGCGTGAGCCCTGAAACAGACACCCAAGGCACGGCCATTTGATGCTGGCATCCTGAAGCACGCACGGGTAAGCTCCCTCGACCCCTCGCCGCTCTTTTGTCCACACAGCCTTTACAAGCAAGGCGCCCAACACCCAAGGCGCTCCAGCGTTTTCTCCCCTCTTTCCCCACATGCCCACCCGCCGCCGCCAGATGCCCCGACGGATCTACCCCCTGCGCATTCTGGGCATGGGGCTGGGGGGCATGGTGGCGGGCGTGGTGCTGTGGGAGCGGCAGGCTTCGCTGTTTGCCTGGATGGTGATGGCGCTGCCCGCCTTCGTGTGGCCCCATGTGGCCTACCTGATCACCCGGCGCAGCAAAGACCCCTACCGCGCGGAAGCACGCAACCTGCTCATCGACTCGGCCATGGCCGCCAGTTTCGTGCCGCTGATGCACTTCAATTTGCTGCCCAGCGTGCTGCTGATCACGCTGACCATGGTGGACAAGATCACCACGGGCATTCGCCAGCTGTGGGCGCGCTCCATTCCCGCCATGCTGGCGGGCGGGCTGGTCGGCGTGGCGGTGGCGGGCTTTCACTGGTCGCCCGATACCTCCATGCGCGTCATCGTGGCCTGCCTGCCGGTCATGGTGCTGCACACGCTGTCCGTCAGCATGGTCAGCTACCAGCTCATTCGCAAGACGGCTCAGCAGAACCAGCAACTCGATGAAATGCGGCGCGTGGATGCACTGACGGGCCTGTTCGGCCGCGGCCACTGGCAGGAGCAGGCCGAGGCCGCGCTGCGCCGCCACCACACCACCAGCGAACCCGCCTGCATGCTGCTGCTGGACATCGACCACTTCAAGGACATCAACGACGAACATGGCCACACCGTGGGCGATGAGGTGATCCGCGCACTGGCGCATGTGGTGCGTGGCAACGTGCGCGCAGGCGACTGCGCAGGCCGCTATGGCGGCGACGAGTTCGCCATCATCCTGCCCGGCATGCAGCCCAAGGACGCGCTCGCGATTGCCCACCGCATTCGCGAGCAGACCGAAGGCGTGCGCGTGCGCAGCCTGCCGGGCCTGCGCATCACCAGCAGCATCGGCGTGGCCCCGGCCGACCACCGCCACAGCAGCCTGCGGGCCTGGATCGATGCGGCGGACAAGGCGCTGTACACCGCCAAGAACGGCGGGCGCAACCGCGTGGCGGGGCACATAGAGAGCGAGCTGGCACCGGCGGTGTAGCCGGTGCGATTGCGCTAAAGGCGCTGGGACTACGTTCTGTGTGCGCCTTCTGGCGGCGGCGCAGGCCACGCCACCCGCACCGTGCAGCCGGCGCCCGGCACCGCTGTCGCGCTGAGGTGCGCCCCGTGGCGCTGTGCGATGACGCGGCACACAGCCAGCCCCGTACCCACTCCCGCAAAATCGGCCTCGCGGTGCAGCCGCTGAAACACGCCAAACAGGCCTGAAGCTCGCGCCGGGTCAAACCCCACGCCGTTGTCCTGCACCACAAAGCCGCAGTGGTCCGCAGGGGCTGATGCATCGGCCAACACGGCGATGCGGGCCTTCTCCACAGGCTGCGTGAACTTGAGCGCGTTGCCCAGCAACTGCGCCAGCAGCTCCTGCAGCAAAGCCGGGTCGGCATGCAGCGTCGGCAAGTCGGGGGCCACCTGCCACGCCACGGTGCGGCCCACCTCGTGTGTGGCCAGCGCGGTGCGGGCCTGAGCCACCGCATCCGCCAGCGGCACCGGCCCCGCGTGCAGCGGTGCACGGCCCACGCGCACCAGGGTTTGCAGGCCGTCGATCATCAAGCCCATGCGGCGGGCTGATTGGTCCATGGTGGCCAGAAACCCCAGCGCCTCCTGCACCTCGGCGCCCTGCGCCACTGCGGGCGGCAGATCACCCAGCACCTCGCGCACCAGCGTGCCGTACGAGGTCACGTGCCGCAGCGGCGCACGCAGGTCGTGCGAGACCGCGCGCAAAAACGCCTCCTGCGCGGCCGCCATGTCGGCCATCTGCTGGTGGCAACGGGCCAGCTCGGCGCGCAGTTGCGCCACCTCCTCGGAAGGGCTTGCAAAGAGCGCAGAAGAATCAGGCGGCGCCATGGTCAAAGTCTCAAAGGGCCTTGGGCAACTTGGCAGGCCGCTGCCAGTTTTCCTTGGTGATCTGCTTGCCGCGCGCCACGCTCAGCGCGCCGGGGGGCGCGTTCTTGGTCAACGTGCTGCCGCCGCCCACGGTGCCGCCGGCGCCAATGGTGATGGGCGCCACCAGCACACAGTTGCTGCCAATGTGCACATCGGCCTCGATCACCGTGCGGTGCTTGTTGGCGCCGTCGTAGTTGGCGGTGATGCTACCTGCGCCGTAGTTCACGCGCTCGCCCACGGTGGCATCGCCCAGGTAGGCCAGGTGGTTGGCCTTGGCGCCGTCGGCCAGCGTGGAGTTCTTCACTTCCACAAAGTTGCCGATGTGCACCTCGCGGCCCAGCTGCGCGCCGGGGCGCAGGCGGGCAAAGGGGCCGATCAACGCGCCCTCGCCCACTGTGGCGCCCAGCTTTTCGCCGTCAATGTGGGTGTAGGGGTGGATCACCGCGCCCGCTGCGATGCGCGCGTTGGCAATGCAGCAGTGGGCGCCAATGCTCACGCCTTCGCCCAGCTCCACGCGGCCGGTGAAGACGCAGTTCACGTCGATCTCCACATCCTGCGCGCACACCAGTTCGCCGCGCACGCCGGTGCGGGTGTCGTCGCGCACATCGAAGCGGGCCGGGTCGGCCAGGCGCACGCCCTGCTCCATCAAGGCGCGGGCCTGGCGCAGTTGGTGGGCGCGCTCCAGCTCGGCCAGTTGCAGCGGGCTGTTGACGCCCGCCACCTGCAGCGCGTCGCTGATGCGGTGGGCCACCACGGGCACGCCGTCGGCCACGGCCATGGCGACGATGTCGGTCAGGTAGTACTCGCCTTGGGCGTTGTCATTGGTCAACCGCGCCAGCCAGCCGCGCAGCAGCCGCGAGGGCACGGCCATGATGCCGCTGTAGACCTCGGTGATGGCGCGCTGGGCCTCGCTCGCATCCTTGTGCTCGACGATGCCCTGCACAGCCCCGGCGCCATCGCGCACGATGCGGCCGTAGCCCGTGGGGTCGGGCAGGGTCACGGTGAGCAGCGCCAGCTGGCCGCCCGCGCTCGCGTCCACCAGGGCGCGCAAGGTCTCGGCCTGGGTCAGCGGCACATCGCCCGACAGCACCACGGCCGTGCCGTCGTCCTGCAGCTGCGGCAGGGCCTGCTGCACGGCGTGGCCCGTGCCCAGTTGCGGTTCCTGGCGCGCAAATTGAATGCCAAATTGCCCCCCAGCGCTTGTGTAGCCTGCGCTGGACGCTTCCACTTCTGTAGCACCATGGCCCGTGATGACGATGGCGCTGCGGGCCTGCAGGTGCGCGGCCTGGTCCAGCACGTGGTGCAACAGGGGGCGCCCGGCCAGGCGCTGCAGCACTTTGGGGATGCGGCTTTTCATGCGCGTGCCCTTGCCGGCCGCCATGATGAGGATGTCGAGTGGGGTCATGGAGAAACTCTGTTTCTGGTGGGATCGCCGCCGGGCTCGGCCCGCGCAGTGCGGCATGGGCTGGATTATCGGCTGCCACCACGGCGCGCTTCGCCCGCGCCGTATCGCTACCCTAAAGATAGCTGCCAGCGCTTACCCAGCAAGCGCTAGAGGCCGATTTGACTTGATTTTTTGCCGTACTACAGCAGCGGCATCAAGCGCGGCGGCATGTCGTAGTACTCGGCGATGCGCGCCAATGCCCGGGTGTTCAGCAACCGCAAGCGCCCGTTCTTGAGCTCATGCAGGCCCAGCGAAGAGAGGCGGCGCAGTGTCTTGTTGGTGTGCACCAGCGAGAGCCCCAGCGCATCGGCGATGTGTTGCTGGTTCAGCGGAAAAGCCACCGTGCCGTCGGCATCCACCAGCTTGATGCGCTCCAGCCGCCGGTACAAGTGCATCAGCAGCATGGCCACGCGCTCGGTCGCGTTGCGGCGGCCGGTGGTCAGCAGGTTTTCGTCCAGATGCCCTTCACCGTGCGCGGCCAGCCAGGTCACGTCGTAGCCCAGCCGCGGGTGCTCGCGGAACACAGCCCAAAGGCTGTCGTTCTGGAACACACACAACGCGCAATCGGTCAGCGCCTCGATGCCGTGGGACGACGCCTCGCCAAACTCCTGCTGCAGCCCCACCAAATCGCCCGGCAGCACAAAATTGAGGATCTGCCTGCGCCCGTCGCTGAGCGTCTTGTAGCGAAACGCCCAGCCCGCATACAGCGTGAAGAGCTTGGCGTGGGCCTGGCTCTCACGCACCAGCGCTTGGCCCGCGGCGACCACCACCGTGCCTTCTCGAAAGCCCTCGATGAAATCGAGCTGCGCCGGGGTCACCAAGGTAAAGGCCCCCGTCTGTCGCAACCTGCACTGATGGCAGGTTGCAGGGCAGGCCAAGGGGGACGTAGGGGCGTTCATGGTGGCGAGATTCTAGAGAGCAACGCGGGCAGTTTTTGCCTCCGTCAGCGCCCTTTTTTGCGGGGTGTTGCAGGCACCACAGCTATGTCTTTTGACATTGCGCGGCTGTAGGCGCCCGCCTACAGTTGGCCGCAACCATGGAAATTCGCACTGCCCTATACGAGGTTCTCTACGTGAGCACCATTGCTCCCGATCAACCTCTGAGCGTGGTGGCCGACATTGCCGGTCGCGCCCGCCAGGCCAACGCTGCGCTGGATATCACCGGCTTGCTGATTTTTGACGGCCAGCGCTTTTGCCAGCAACTGGAGGGCCCGCAGAAGACCGTGCTCAAGCTCATCGAGCGCATCCGCAACGACCCCCGCCACATCAACGTGGAAGTGCTGCACCACGGCCCGCTGGCGGGGCGGCGGTTTCAAAGCTTCAGCCTGGCGTTCAGCACGGTGGAAGACGCCGATGCCCTCGCCCGCCTGGAGCAGCTCGATGGCGCCTCGGCACTGGCTGCCTTCGAGGCGGTGCGGGACGACCTGGTGCTGTAGCCAGAGCGCACACGGCCTTAAACCGCTATTAAAACAAGAGCTATCAGCGCTTTCCAGTAAAGCGCTATCGGGCATTTTGGCTTGAAAACGTCAGCCGTCATGCAAATGCAGTAGCCGGCCCGTATCATGTCGGCGCCATGCCGCCGCCCGCCCAGCCCCTGCCTTCCACCGCCTTTGCCACCACCCAGTCGTCGGGCGAGGACCGCTTCGAAGCATGGCGAAGCGGCATTTCCGTGCTTTTCGACGTGGCCCCGCTGGCGCACAGCGCGCCGCTGGAGGATTTCCAGGCGCAGGTCGAGGCCGTTCACCTGGGCCAGTTGCTGCTGGGTGACCTGCGCTTCGGCGCCCAGCGCTTTGCGCGCAGCCAGGCGCGTGCCGCGCACGACGGGCTGGACCACTACCTGGTGCAGTGGTACCGCGACGGCGGCTTTGTCGGCCAGCACAGTGACCGCGACGACCTGCACGTGCGCGCGGGGGATGTGGTGGTGTTCGACATGGCGCGCACCCAGCACACCGTAGCGCAGGGCTCGCATGTGCTGTCGCTGATCGTTCCGCGCGCACTGGGCGACGAGGCCTTTGCGGGCGGTGCCAACCCCCACGGCACGGTGCTGCGTGGGAGCAGCATCTTCGGCGGCCTGCTGGCAGACCACCTGGGCGCGCTGCACCGGCGCCTGCCCACCATCGGCATGGACCAGGCCGACGACGTGGTGCGCGCCACCACCCACATGCTGGCCGCCTGCCTGCGCCCCAGCCAGCGCACGCTGGCCGAAGCCCGCACAGAGGTGCATGCCGTCACGCTGGAGCGCATCCAGCGGCACATCGGCCGCCATCTGGGCGGCTCGCTGTCGCCCGAGGCGCTGTGCCGCATCTTCGGCATCTCTCGCCACCGGCTCTACCAACTGTTCGAGCCGCTGGGCGGCGTGGCCCGCTACGTGCAGCAGCGCCGCCTGCAGCGCGCGTTCCAGACTCTGTCCAACCCCGCCTACCGGCACCTGCGCGTGGCCGACGTGGCCACCCGCCTGGGTTTCACGAGCGAGGCACATTTCAGCCGCGCCTTTCGCACCGCCTTCGGCCACACGCCGAGCGATGTGCGCGCAGCGGCCGAATCGGCCCGCAGCAACGGCTTGGCGCCAGCCCAGCCCAGCGCCGCCTCGGTCGAATACGCGGACTGGCTGCTCGGGCTCTGACGCCCGTGGGCGGCGCCCCGGCGCCATGGATGCCGGGCGGGTGCGAACGTGCAGTCAAGCCGGCTGCAAACGCCCGGTCAAGCCACCGGGCCGCAGCGCCCGCAAGATCGATCGCAGTGCGATTCCATCTGGGTCGGATGCTCCCAAAATAGTAGCTATCAGCGCTTGACAGATAAGCGCTGAGCGCGTTTTTCATGGGTATCTATGGCGCGGTGGATGGCCCTTCCACCTACCGGCCTTCGTTCCATGAAAACCACTGCGTGCACACCCCTTGCGGCCTTGCCTGGCGGCCACCTAGCGCTGCATCCTTCCGACAGAGGTGAACGGCGCGCCTCAAGCGCCGAACGCACCAGCCGCACAGCCCGCACCTGGCGCGGCTGGCTCGCAGCCGGGCTGCTGGCATGCACGGCAGGCGCGGCCACGGCCAACGACGACGAACCGGGCCTCGCCAATTTCGCGCAGCTGACCGCAATATCGGTGGGCGGCGTGGCCGCAATCCTCCCCAACCCCGAAAGGTTGGAGGACAACCCGCTGCACGTCGCGCTGCCACCCATCGACATCGGCCACTGCGCGCCGCAGGTCATCACCGTCACCGCATGGCAGCCCAACGATTGGCGGCATGTGGTGAACGCACTGGGACAAACGCTCTACCTGGATGGCGCCAACCGCACCCAATCGCTGAATGCAGCCCCGCTCGCCTTTGGCACCAACCTGGTGGATATCAACGTGGCCAGGCCTGGTAATGATTGGCCCAGAGTCACCTACTCGCTCACCATCGAGCGCGCTGGCCCCGGCACCAACCCCGACCTCGCGGGCATTGCCCTGTCTTCCGGCACACTGTCGCCCCCGTTCGATCCAGCCATCACCAGCTACAGCGCCACGGTGAACACACCGTCGGTGGCGGTGGTGCCCACGGCGGCCGACTGCCCTGCGCTCACCGTCAACGGCCAGCCGGTGGCCAGCGGCGGCGCGGCCCAGGTGCCGCTGGCGCTGGGGCCCAACACGGTCACAGTGCGGTCCACCGCGCAGGACGGCACGGAACGCACATTCACCCTGGCGCTCACCCGAACTCCCAGCCCTGAGGCTGCGCTGCAAAGCCTCTCGCTCTCGGCGGGCGCGCTCAGCCCTGCGTTCGACAGCGCCATCACCCACTACACGGCCTCGGTGCCTTACCTCCCATCGGTGTCCGTTACCGCCGCGCCCACGGTGCCCAGCGCCACACTCAGCATCAACGGCGCGCCAGCCCCGGCAGGCGCACCTCAGACTGTGGCGCTCCAGGTGGGCACCACCGCGATCACCGTGGGCGTGACTTCGGAAGATGGCTCAGCCACCCGCAGCTACACGGTGGACGTGGCCCGCGCCCCGCCCAGCGCCAACGCCAACCTGTCGGCGCTGACCCTGTCTGCCGGCGCGCTGGACCCAGCGTTCGATCCGGCCGTGGCCGCCTACACGGCCGCAGTGGCGAATGCGGTGGATGCGATCGATGTGCGGCCCACGGTGGCTTTGGGCGCCACCACGGTGTCCGTCAATGGCACCCCGGTTGCATCCGGCGGCGCGGTGCGTGTGCCGCTGGTGCCTGGCTTCAACACCATCACCGTGCAAAGCACGGCGCAGGACGGCAGCACGCAGCAAACCTACACGGTGCGTGTGCTGCGGGCCAGTGCCGCCAACAGCGCGCAACTGCTGGGGCTGCAGCTTTCCAGCGGCGCCCCCTGGCCGCCAGTGCAGCCCGCCACCCTGGCCTACACGGCGCGGGTGGCCAGCACCACGGCGGCGATCACGCTCACGCCCACAGTGGCCGATCCTTCGGGCACCATCTCCATCCAGGGCATTGGCCCCGTCGCACCAGGCGCCACCTCCGCACCGGTGCCGCTGCAGCCGGGGCACAACACCGTCACGATCCAGGTCACCAGTGCCGACGGCCAGCAGACCGCCACCTACACGCTGGATGTGCTGCGCGGCAACACCGACGCATTGCTCACCAACCTCACCTTGTCCAGCGGCGGGCTGAGCCCCGCGTTCGACGCTGCCGTGCAGTCTTACAGCGCCACCGTGCCCTATGTGATGTCGTCCGTGCGCGTGGGGCTGGCGCTGGCTGACACCGAGGCCACGGCCCGTGTGGGCGCCCGCGCGCTGCGCAGCGGCCATGCGGTGGCCGTGGCGCTGGCGCCCGGGCTCAACACGGTGCCGGTATCGGTCACCTCCAGCGACGGCACGGTGCAACGCACCTACCAGTTGCGCATCACCCGCGAGGCGCCGCAGGCGGTGTCGATGGCGGGCAATCCACCCAACTTTGCCCCACCGCAAAACCTGCCGCTGGCCGGCGAATTCCTCGGCGCCATCGCAGCCGACGATGTGGATGGCGATGGCCAAACCGATGCATTGGCGCTGGAGTACATGCGGACGGATCTCTCGCTGATCCGGGGCCGGGGCGACGGCAGCATGGAGCCCGTACAACGGCTTCCACTGGGCATCGCCTCACCGCTGCGGCTGGCCGTGGGGGATGTGGATGGCGATGGCTGGCCCGACGTGATCACGGTGGGCCGCGATCAGGCCCGCCTGGCCGTGGGCACAGGCACCGCCTTGGGCACGGCAGGGCTGGCACTGCAGCCCTTGGCGCTGAGCACCACGCTGCGCAACGACGCCCCCACCGTGCTGCTGGACGTGGACGGCGATGGGCGCGACGACATCGTGTCGGCCCAGTGGGACGGCGTGCTGGTGCTGCGCAGCCTGGGCGACGGCCGCTTTGGGCCTCCACAGGCGCTGGGCACGGTGGCCCGGGTGCAGCACGTGCAAGGGCACGATCTGAATGGCGATGGGCATCTGGACCTGGTGCTGGCCAACGAGGACGGTGCGCTGCAGGTGCTGCCGAGCCTGGGCGGCGGCGCCTTTGGCACGCCGCAAAATCTGTCGCTGGGCACCACCGGCCAACTCCGGCTGCTCGCCCCGCTGCGTGTGGCCGACGTGAACCGTGATGGGCGCCCCGACCTGATCGTGGCCGCGCAGTCCAACCTGGCCAGCGCAGTCTTCGTCTTCCTCGGCCAGCCCGGCGGCGGGCTGGGCAGTCCGGTGCGCTATCACAGCGGCTGGCGCACCTACATCGGTGACGAGTCGCCGGTGGACCTGGCCGTGGCGGACTTCAATGGCGACGGGCACCCCGACATCGCCGTGTTGAACTCCAATGGCGGCCTCAACAACGTCTCGATCCTCGCAGGGCAGGGCGACGGCACCTTTGCGGCACCGGTGGCGCACCGGGTGGACGCGGCGCCCCGCCGCATGGCAGTGGCCGACTTCGATGGTGACGGCAAGCTGGACCTGCTGCTGGACGCGACCATGGGCGCGGGCGGCGGCCTGCGGCTGCTGCGCAACACCACGCCCGACCTGGCGCAGGTGGTGCCCTCCACCGGCACGCTGAGCCCAGCGTTCTCAGGCGCCGTGACCGACTACACGCTGGACCTGCCCGATGGCGCGACAGACGTCACGCTCACCCCATGGCTGGCCTTTGGCAACGGCACGGTGCGCGTCGGCGGCGTTCCGCTGGCCAGCGGGGTCGCGTCGGTCCCCATCCCCGTTCCTGCGGATGGGCGCCTGCCCATCACGATCGAGGCCCGGGCATTCGACGGCAGCACGCGCACCTACACCGTCTCCGCCACCCGCGCCGTGCCCATCACGGCCACGATCACCCCGGAAGTGGGCGGCACAGCCACCTGCGTACCCAGCCTGGCCGCGCGCGGCAGCACCCCCATCTGCACCGCGGTGGCCGATGCCCGCTATGAGTTTGCAGGCTGGACCGGCGGCTGCGCGGGCCAAGGCGCGATCTGCCAGCTGGTGAATGTGCGCGAGGCACAAGCCTCCGTGGCGCAGTTCACGCAGCGGCTCACGCTGCAGATGCCGCAAGGCCCTCAGGGGCCACAGCCCTGGACGCTCGGGCTCTCGGTGCCGGCAGGCAATGGCTGGGAAGTGCTGATCGCTGCGCCGCGCGCGGCCGCCGATATGGGCGAGCCCCCACCGACCGGCGTGACGCTGCCCTACGGCCTGCTGGAATTGCGCCTGCAACGGGGTACGCCTGGCAGCCAGGCCACCTTGGTGTTGACCTACCCGGAGCCCCTGCCACCCGGCGCGGTGTACTACAAGTTCGGCCGCACTGCAGATGACCAGCGCCCCCATTGGTACCCCTTCCCCGGGGCACACATCAGCGGCAACACGGTCACGCTGACACTGCAGGACGGCGGCCTGGGCGACGACGACCTGACACCCAACGGCGTGATCTATGACCCGGGCGGCGTGGCGCTGCTGGCGGCACCTGCGCCTGCTGCAGCCACCGCGATCCCCACACTGCATCCAGCCGGGTTGCTGGCGCTATCGCTGCTGGCAGCGCTGATGGCGTGGCCCAGGTTGCGAAGGCCCGTGCGGTCTCACCATTAAATCAGGGCTCAGCGCTTGATGCAAAAGCGCTACCTGCTATCAAAACCATTGCACCACGCGTTGAGCTCGCCGCGGAAGTGGCCGTGCCCAACGCTACACGCAGCGGGCCACGGGGCAATGAATGGCCATGCGCAAACGCCCAGTCAAGCGCCGTGCAAACGCCCGGTCAAGCCGCTGCAGCGCGTTGCGCACACCATCGCTGGCGAGCGGCCTCGCTGGTGCAGCCGCTGCTGAAAAAGGAGCCTGCGGGCTCTCACAACAACAGATTCAGACGCATTCTTCCGTGGCCTCTCGACGTTCTCGCCCCACCGCCGCATTTGCGCACACCTCAGGGTTACGGCTGCGCGCGTTGTGGACCGCACTGTGCTTTGCCGCCGCGCCCTCGGCCCAGGCGGCGGCGTTCACCGTGGGCCCGGGCGGCGGGGCCTACCACGGCACCATGGATCTCGCCTGCGACGACCTGGAAGTCAACGGCCCGCTGGATGCAGCGGGCGCCACCTTCACCGGCGTTGGCCGCGTGCGCATTGGCGCGGCGGGCTCCATCTCAGCGGCGGGTGCGCGCATCGAGGTGGGTGCGGGCTGGCACAACGCGGCCGGCCCAAGCGGCTTCACCGGCGCAGACAGCACCGTGGCCGTGGTGGGCCGCTGCAGCATGGGCGGTGCCACGGACATCACAGGCAACACCACCTTCGGCCACCTGAGTGCTGCGCAGGCGGGGCAAACCTTGCACCTGGCCGCGGGCAGCGAACAACAGGTGGCCGGCACGCTCACCCTGGGTGACGTGGCGCTGCAGGGTCAAGGAGGCATGGCGTTCTTCACGCTGCTGCCGGGCGGCACGCAGCAGATCAGTGCCGTGACCGTGACCGGCGTCGATGCCTCGCGCGGCCAGCGCCTGGCCCCCACTGGCCAGAACGGGCCCGGGGGCGGCAGCGCGCCGGGCTGGTTTGCACTGGCGGCCCCTGCTGTCCCGTCCGCCGTGGCGGTGCCCACGTTGAGCACCTGGAGCCTGCTGCTGCTGTCGGCGCTGGCAGGCCTGATGGGCTGGCGCCGTTCAGGGCATCGCCCTCACGCCACCCGCTGACCACTCCGCACCTCTGCCCCCTTCGCGATCCATCCATGTCCCCCATGAAGCTTTATCTCTTTGGCGCCGCAGCCCTCTTTGCGGTTGGCACGGCCAACGCACAAGTCACCCTGTCGGGCGCCGGCGGTGTGGTCATCCAGTCGCCCACCACCGGGCAGACCATCACCGGTTTCGGCAACGACGGCAAGGTGACATTGCCCCAGCTCGGTGGGGCTGGCTTCGTGCGTGCCGATGCGCAAGGCGTTCTGTCGGTGGATGCTGCAGGGCCGGTGGGCCCCGCAGGCCCCCAGGGTCAACAAGGACCACAGGGGCCCCAGGGGTTGCAAGGCCCCAAAGGCGATCCAGGCAACAGCGGCGCTGCAGGCCCTCAGGGCGACCCCGGCCCGCAGGGTCCGCAAGGTCCACAAGGCGCCATTGGCCCAGCGGGCCCTGCCGGGCCTGCGGGCACGGTGGCGGGCGTGGCGTTTCTGCGCCATGGCTGCTTCAAGGTGACAGACCCGCTCTCCAACACGTTGGCGCCCGCCACCCTGGTGAGCGGCAGTGGCTACACGGTGACTTCGGCCTATGGCGGAGGCCAGACGCGGACCTATTTCATCTTCTTCGAGCAGGCCCCCGCCGGCCGGGATTTCACCGTGCTGCTGGACATCCGCACCAGCACCGGCCGCAGCCTGGCCGCCACGTTCGATACGCAAACCACAGGAATCAACCTGCTGGTGACCGTGGACGTCGGCAACACCATCAACGCGGGCGAGGACTTGAGTTTCTGCTTCTCGGCCCTGCGATAAACACCTTCCGGGCCGGTTGAAATCTGCCATCGGCATCCACGGCATTTACTTCATTTTTTCATAGCACTTTGCGCTTGACCCACATGCGCTGCAGCCAGATTTTTTATCAAAACGCTAATCCGATGAACCCACTTTTCCGCCCCTTCCGCGCTCGCACCTTTGCAGCCCTGCCCGCCGTGGCCCTCGCCGCCGCTGCCTCACCCGCAGCCTGGGCGCAAGGGCAGCCCCCGGTGGGCACCATCACCTATGCATTGCTCGCAGCCAGCAATGCGCAGCCCGTGCCTTCGCTGGCGCAATGGGGTGTGGTGCTGTTGTCACTGCTGATGGCGCCTGTGGCCTGGCGGGTAGCGCGCCACCGCATGGCCTGCCTGGCCCTGCTCGGGCCGGGCTTGCTGGGCGCCGCGCTGCTGGCCGCCGCTGCCTGGAGCGGGCAGGCCCAGGCACTCCCGGCGCCGCTTGGCGATGTGCCCCTGGACAACGCGGCAGGCGGCACGGCCGACATCCCTTACCACGCGGCACTGGACACGGCGTTTGCAGACTACATGTACCAATACGAGGTGGGCAATGGCAGCGGCCAGACAGTGCGCATCACCGGCATCACATTGACCGCCGGCCACACCAACCGCAACCCGATGGACACACCACGCTGCACGGTGGGCCTGGTGCTCGCCCCCAACGAGACGTGCTACCTGCTGGTGGGCAAGCCCCACTGATTCGGGTCATGGGCGGGTCCGCGGCCACCGAGTGCCAGCGCCACCGCAGCCCCTGATGGCGCCCAGAATCCTTACCCTGGCAAAGCTGCAATGAAATTGCTATAAAAAAAAGAGCTTCCAGCGCTTTATCTGCAAGCGCTGGAAGCTCTTTTCGTGTCAATTTTCATGCAGCGCGGCCTGCCGCGCCGTCTGCGCTCAGGCGCAGCAGGAGCCAACCTGGGCTGCAGGCGCTTGGCGACCCACGCCCCGCAGGCGCTGCCACAACGACGCGCTGGCTGCCGTGCCGGTGTTGCCCTCCAGCCCCGTCAAGCGGTACTGCAGGCGCTGGCCGTCCAGCGGCTCCACCACGGCACGTTGGCCCGTGGCCACCCACAGGGTTTGGCCTGCGTGCAGGAACACGTCGCCCGCCGCTTCGCCGCGTGTGCCGCTCGCGCGGTGGGGGCCGTCGTCCAGCGTGACCCAGGCCCGCCCTTCGGCAATGCGCAGCGCCGTGGGCGCACGCGGCGTGAGGCTGATGGCGGCGCCAGGCGCCAGGGTGCACAAGCCCTGAACGGCGGAGCGAGGTGCCGATGCCGTCAAAACGGAAGGGGCGGTGCGTGTGAAACGGATGGTGGTGGTGTTCATGGTGATCTCCGGGTTTACCCTAATGTCGCTATGGTGCGCTGGTTGCGGCAAGCCGTCCAATGAAAAGCAAGGCACCGATTGATGCTTTTCCCGCATGGGGTACTCCGTGGCCAGGCAGGTCAGGCCGCCCGGCGCTGCGGCGGCGTGGCCATGCGGTGCCGCGTGAACCGGGCGATGCCCCATACCAGCCGCACCGTGGCCCCGGCGGCATCGGCCACCGCGGTGCCGACTGCGCGCCCGCCCTGTGCCACGGCGTGCAGGAGGTCTTGCAGGGGCTGGCGCACGGCGCTTTCCCATTCGGCGTGGGCATCGCGCTCCAGGACGCTGTCGGCCCGCGCGGCAGCGGGCGCCACGTCCCAACGAAAGGCCAGGGCGTCTGTTGCATGTGCAGCGGGGTCTGCCATGCACCAGACTTCCACCACCACATGCCGGCCCGCGTCGATGGCGAGGCGTTCGCCCGCATGCAGCACCACGTCGGTACTACGGGTACTGGTGCTGCGCGCGGGCCACGGCCAGTGCCACCGGCGGGCCCCATTGCCCACGGTGACCCAGGCACGGCCATGGGCGATCTCCAGCACACTGCGCTGCCGGGGGCGCAACGACAGCGCGCGGCCAGACGCCAGCTTCCAGCAACCGGCCGCCGCGCGACGGCCGGCCAGGGTGGCGTGGTCGAAGGTGTGCAGTGGCAAAACGTTGCGGGATGGCATGACAGGCTCCTTGAAGGGGTACAAACAGGTGTTGAGGAGCCCCGATGGTGCGCCCGGCGGTGTGCACAGTCCAATGAAAACGCGGTACGCTATTCATTCCGTCAACGCATGAATCTCCCCACCCGGGAGCCTTCACCATGACCTCAGCCGACTACTCCCCCGCCGTCCTGCGCACGCGCCCGGTGGCCACGGGCCACTGGCGCGCTTTTCTGGCCGTGGCGCGCCATCTGAACTTTCGCGCGGCGGCCGATGAGCTGGCCCTCACACAGTCGGCGGTGAGCCGCCAGATCCAGGCATTGGAAGACGAAATCGGCGTGCCACTGTTCCTGCGCCACACGCGCGCGGTGGAACTGACCGGTGCCGGCGCGCAGTTGCAGCGCGCCGTAGCGCCCGCGCTGGAGCGCATGGATGCCGCTGTGCGCCAGGTGCGCCAGACGGCCGGGCGGCGCAGCGTGGCCATCACCACCTGGGCCAGTTTTGCATCCATGTGGCTCATTCCGCGCATGGAAGAATTCCAGCGCGACAACCCCGGCATCGACATCCGCATTGATGCGAGCGACGTGCAAGTGGACCTCGAAACCTCGGACGTTGACCTGGCCCTGCGCTATGCCATGCCCGCGGGTGCCACACAAGGCGGCATCCGCCTGTTTGGCGAGCAACTGGCGGTGGTGGGCAGCCCCTGGCTGCTCAAGAGCGGCAAGCCGCTGCGCGAACCGGGCGATGTGGCGCGGTACACGCTGATCGAGGCGGGCGACGCGCACCGCACGCACTACCTGGAGTACCTGAGCTGGCGCCGCTGGTTCGACACGCGCGGCCTCACCAAGCTGCAGCCCGAGCGCTGGCTGTACTTCAACTACGCCCACCAGATCGTGCAGGCCGCCCTGGCCGGCCAAGGCCTGGCGCTGGCCCGCATGCCGCTGATCGCCGACGCACTGGCCGCCGGCGACCTCGTGGAGGCGCTGCCAGGGCACCGCATCGATTCGCCGCTGAGCTACTGGCTGGTGGTGGGGCCACGCAGCGCGCAGCGGCCAGAGATCAAGGCGTTCTGCGCGTGGCTGCAGGTGCAGGCTGAGGCCACACGCCAGGCGATTGGCGACGTGCCCGACCCAGACCTGAACGACAACCTGGATTGATCACGGCGCCAACGCGAACGCGAGCACGCAGAAAAAACACGGCCTTCTTTCGAAAGTCGTGCTTTTATTTGATAGCTACTAGCGCTTATGCAGCAAGCGCTGGAGGCCTATTTTGCTTAAAAATCAAGCCAGCGTGATCCGCGCAAACTTGCGCTTGCCCACCTGCACCACGTAGGTGCCGGCGTTGAGCTTCAGGCCCTTGTCGCTGACCACGCTGCCTTCCACGCGCACGCCGCCGCCGTCGATCAGGCGGTTGGCCTCGCTCGTCGAGGGCGCCAGGTTGGCCTGCTTGAGCAGCGCGCCAATGCCCAGCGGCGCGCCAGACAGGCTCACCTCAGGGATCTCATCGGGCACGCCGCCCTTGCTGCGGTTGATGAAGTCCTGCTCGGCAGAATCGGCGGCGGCCGCGCTGTGGAAGCGCGTGGTGATCTCCTTGGCCAGCATCACCTTGGCGTCCTTGGGGTTGCGCCC